>Ga0193743_1000437_pt1 | contig 32952 bp, 32 predicted proteins | sample L2c2metaG_FD_143038 | JGI IMG/M metagenome (GOLD analysis project Ga0193743, IMG submission 143038) | Soil microbial communities from a riparian zone of the East river system, Colorado, United States - L2c2 | ecosystem: Environmental > Terrestrial > Soil > Riparian zone | place: USA: East River...
AGCAGATTATCCCGTAAATCATCTCTTTGATTTTTCTTTTTAAAAAAAAAAAAAAAACAACTTGCTATAACCTCATTTCTAGGAACATGAAACGGAATATGGACGCCACTGGAATTTTTTTATCACCCTTGCGCTTCTTCCCATCATCCAGGTTTTACTTCATCCCCTTTTTTTGCATTTTCCCATAGCTTTTGTTGGAATTATCTTTGGCCTGAGTACGAACGTATCTCTCAACTCCTCTCTCTGGAAAGATATATCTGAATGGCTTTTTTCCTTTTTTTTTTTTTTCCTCCCAGCTCAACAATTCGCGCTCTCCCATCTCGGTTTAAGAGACTACCTGCTTTTCGCTCCTCGAACTTCTCTGATCAGTGCAAACAAAGAAGGGATTATATCTCTGCCTGGTAAGTTAAACGAGGAATACACCGATACTGTTCAACTTGAACTCTTCCCCCTTTCTAGGCTATCTCACCATTCAGCTTCTGGGGTTGTCTGTAGGCACGATTATTCTACCACCTTCCCCATCTTTTTTCCGTCGTAGACAGAAGGTACTCTTCAGCAAGGACTATTCTAAACGAAGAAATAGTCATGCAGCAGCTGATGACACCAACTCGGATATTGCGGCACCCCGGCAGACGGAGAAAACGGCCATGGAACTTTGTTCTTATGCTATTGTATGGTGGAGCTTCTTGGGACTTGTTCGTTTTTTCAAGGTTGATGGGACATGGGGACCCGAGGGCGGTATCTCGAGAAGAATGGTAAGTAAGACGTTGTCAATATATAATGTGACTAAAATTCTTCTTTTTTTTTTTTTCAAAAGGTTAACCTCCCCTATGTTTTATGGGTTACCGCTTTCAACACATCTTTTCTGCTTTCGTACCTTGTCGTCCTTGATCTGTGGATTTTCTATGAGCCTGGATTAGATAAGGAGGCTACAAAACATCAAAAAAATGTCGATGCACCCCCTCCTGTTATTCAGGTTGGGAATCCTCCTCCACTGCTGGAGCTGGTTAACCGACATGGCTTATGGATCTTTCTTTTGGTAACGTTCAACCCATTTTGATCACTATATGTAAATCTTACAACGATTCCGACCATGTATACTTCGGATGTTTGGGCGTTGATCATCTTGGTTCTATACTCGATAACCATTTGTGGTGTACCATGTTTTGTGACGGCTACTTGGAAAACAAGTGTAATGCAATAAACTGTTATTGAGATCCACTTCATAATTTTCATTTTTGTTTTGATTGCGCTATTAGTTACTCTACCCTATCTCTGCTAGTAGTCATGAATTAATATCCCATGTTAAAATAAATGGTTAGGAGTAATAGCCTCACACTTTTTTTTTCCATATCACCAACTGTAATATATATATATATACTTGAAGGTTTTCTTCTTTTTTTTTGCTCCAAAAATCTAACAATGTAAAATGATTCTTCAAAGAGAAAAAAAAATTAAAATATCTCGTCAAGTCGGCGAACGTCATTATGTACCAGATAAAATGAATGGTTTCACAATAAATAAATGCGCATCTCCCATTCTGAGGAACGATTGCTATTTAATATTCTTGGTTTCAAAACACATACCATGCATATATAATGATGGTTTTATAAAAAATAAATCTACTACTACTATACATGTACATCGCAAGTGAAGCCCTACGTCGTTCGTTAAACTGGTTTATACAAGGTATGATATGCAAGTGGTCAGGGATATTGTGGATACATGCATGGGGTATATGTTACTAATGGTGAAGGATAATCAACAAACAAAAAAAAAAAGGAAAAGATAGAGGAAAAATGGCTCACTCTATTGATTTGTTACATAAAACAAATATGAGAAAAAATAAAATCATATAGCATGCGAAAAGGACGTTATCGACATGATGGAAGACCGTCGTGAGTTCTGGGTGTTTTCACCTCGTACGACACGGTAAGGGTGAATCCTGGCTCCTTTAGCCAGTTGTCGTTGGGGTTGGCGGACATGTTGTAACGCAGGTCCAACGAGGAGAAGTCCTTGTCCGTGTCCAGACCGAGGGACGTAGTTGGGGAGGTTGGGAATGTGGTGAGCGTCGTCGGGTGGGGGAACTAAAATGACGGCATCTGCCATCTCTAATGGGCATGGGACCAGGCGGAGTTTTGTGCCTGTAGAGTTCGAGTGGTTCATCTCGGAATCGGCATCGCTTGGGGATGGGGACGGCGAAACGGCGCACGACGCACTCGTTTGTGAAGAAGAGGTTGAGACTTGACGGCCATGATGGTGGTCATGAGAGGCATTGAGTGGCGAGCATCTCTGAGGGGGAAAAGAACAGCATTTGATAAGTCACTACGATGAGAGAGAAGGTAGCAAAGACGAACCAGATTATCGTGATTTTGGTATTTTACATGGGTGTGTTTAGGCCGTGAAAGTAGTGGAAGATTAAGAGTGTGAATCGGAGGAAGCGTGGGACGTCCCTGAGAGTCCAAGGTGAATTTAGAGACAGTCATTTTCTGGGAGAGGCTAGTAGAGTCTGAAGGCGAGGAGGCACAAAAAATAAAGAGTCGAGATGAAAGAATTAAATGAGCACCCAGGTGATCAAAAAGGCCAGCCTTAAAATATATGAGAAAGGAGGTGCTAGAAGGGACTGAAGGGTATAAATTGGGATAACCGTTCGAAATGGAGTCGGGTTGGAAAAGATAGACTGGGTTAGGAAATAAAGCAAAAAGGTCGGAAAAATGCGCTCTTGCTTTATACGCCAATTTAGAAGAGTCCTATAGCCGATAGACAGTGGGTTCATCGTCAGTTGAATGGAGAAGGCTTTTGTCACCGATTCTACCATTGTGGGTGGACAAAAAGCCCCTCTGAGAGAATGGGGATTATGTCTTTATTTGGTCAGATATTTGCTTAGCGGACTTTGAACCCTGAACATTGTTCAAATCGATTATACGCCAAAAAAGCTAAATGATTATCTAGTCGTATCACAGTGGACTTGTAGATTTATTGATCTAGAGTGATGATAAATGGATGCGATAGAGCATTGTCAATAACTGTCGGCGGCACTTAGCTGAATTTATAATCACGTGATCACAATGAAATATCAAGTTGGAATGTTGACGCCAAGACCCTGCGCGCAGTGCTAAAATGACAGAGGCGGTGGAGAAAATCAAGCTAGTAAGTATCATTTACCACGCAGTCCCTCAAGCCATTAACATCGTCTTACATCCAAGATATGTAGTTGACGAGTTCCCATGATCTTTCGGCGGCGACTTACCAAATTCATGACGAATCACACACGATCGGGAATCCTTTGAGATGGATGTTAATGAAAAAGTGCGTTATTGTTCTCTATATTCCACGAGGTTCACATGGTCTCACATTGGCATCAGCCCAAAGGTTGAGTTTTGTGGATACAGGTAAGCACCCCCAATCCCTTTTCTCTTGAACCCGAATGGCTTCTCCTGGCAACTGACCTCATTCCTCTTACCAAAGTGTGCCCCATCCGTCTGAAAATGTGATCAACGTACGAATCCAGATGTACGGTAAGTCGGGTTATAATCTATCCTCTTTTGTGTCATTTTTTTTGTTTTTCCTTAGTGGCTCACGTTTACACCACCATCACTGGTTTTAGATAAATTATCGTCTTTGGACGCCTTGATCTCCGCGTTGGGAAACCTCGACAATGTGTGTGAAACGATCGAAGACGAGTACCTGGCTAGTCTCAGAGACGATAAATTTGAGCGTTGGGAAGAACAAAGTTGAAAAGAAATTCCTCACGCAAATCGGATAGCACGTTTCCTCCGTCCTTCTTGCACAGTGGTCAGGACTGAAACGCATGCTACGCCTCCTCCATTTGGGTGGGCCAAGCTTTGGATTTGGCCTCTGGACCCCAGCTACTCTTCTCTCCTGCCCTGCTCGGCCAGCTTAATTAAATATACACATTGTTTGTTGTGAGTGCCTTGTCCGATCCTTGAGTTTCCCAGAAGTTCAACATCAAATTGCCAACCTCACTTCTCAACGTGTTTGAGCTTTGACTATCACATGTTCGTCAACAGATAGTGGCTTCCCTACTATTTTTTTCGCTGGTTCAGGAAACCATGGTCCCTAATACCAAGCTCACCCGAGACTTTGAGCCTAAAGTTATGCAACGCTAGCCAAGCATGAGCCGAGCCGTTATAGCTGTGAATTTTAGGTCCTCGACCCAAGAGTAAATATTGCCCCATACTCCATTCGCTCCTCCAGAGTCGCTCCAGCTGCTGGTTTCCTAACGGCATTCATTAGTATCCTTGTGGAGTTGGGTCTTCCTCTTCACTGTCATTAATCTGTATACAGTAGCTCATCTCGGCATCGGATAATCGACCTGAGAGAGAAAAATAGTGTCCATACTCCATTCGCTCCTCCGGAGTCGCACCAGCTGCTGGTTTTTCTACTGACTGCACCATACTACTTCCATCATTAGGAAGAGATATCGTTGGCTGCAGACAGCACTCTGGTAGTACGCTCAGCATTGGGTACTATGTTAAGTATGAGGATTGATTTTTCCATTGTCAAGAACATATATGTGATTTTGAGAACCACTGCAACTGCCACTGACCGGCTGATAGAAAGTTTTACGTAAATTCTGTAGGTGCTAGCTGACAGCTCTAAGACTACATGGCTACAATCGGGGCATAGTTGGGTAGGAGAGCTGTAAGCACTAGATATTCTTGTACTAGCTGTTCTATCGGCATGCCACTTGCTTGCCTTATCAGAGAAGCACCCAATGCGAAAAACCCAGCAGATGGACCATCGATAGGTGTCCTCCCACATATCCCTATACCAACAGAGGTCGCACCGTACATCGTGCCGGCTTGTGTATAATTACTAAGGGAAGGTTCGGCACATGCACGCCCAATCATCAAATCGTCGGCATATTTTTAGGTTCGTCAATCATCGGTTGATCCATTGAGCTTTCTGGCCACCAACAGGACGACTTGTGTGTTCTGGATATACAAGCAATCCACTCGTCTTTTACAAATGCTAGATGCTGAACTTATGACGGTAAGACGAATCATTATTCAAAATTCAAACCATTGAAAATAAAAAAATAAAAAATAAAAAACCCCTCGTTTTCTTTTTCCTAGGCTATTGGAAACAAGATCCAGCCAGATCCATTGACTGGACAGGTTGAAATGTCGGATATCATTCAGTGCGCAACTATATTATTCGCATCAGAAAATGGACTCGAACCATGGCTTTTTTCTTTTTTTTTTTCCTGCATGGTATTTATTTAACAGATATATCACGATGAATCCAGATGATCCAAATGTTCAAAAACTGCTGTTCTCCGACACCAACGCTAGCGAGAGACGAGCAGAGGAAAAGACAATTGCCGCCACTTTTGACTTGTCAGCCCTTCATCTGCATCGACGCACCATCTGGTTGATCTCTCTTGAATATTCTGGTTTGAACACCGAGAAGACAGTGGGGGCGACTCCTGAAGAATTGGAGACATACTTTCCAATTGTATTGTTACATCAAGGCTGGACCTGGAGCAGATCCAGACGATGATAATTTCCGATGTATGGATCAGTATATCGGGTTGCCAACTTCTAAACAAGTTGAAGAGTGAGTTGCTATTCCGTACGTTTTTTCACTTCAAAAAAAAAAATACTCCTGTCGTCGCTGGCCCTCAGCTTTATCCGCTTATCAATGGCAAAGCCTATCTCCATATTTCCACCAAGCATACCAAACACTCTCTTATTTTCTTACAACCTCACTCAACACAAACCAGCTCTTCAACCCTTCCTCCAATCATTGCCAGCTCCCTTCCAATGGAAATTTGAACCAGCAGCCCTCTCCCAGCGCATCAGAGAGAAATCATACGTCGAGAGAGAGATACGTTTCGAACAATACATGGAGATCTTCCAAGAGTTGAAAGAAGCCGGTAATGCTGCGTATGCGCGGAATGATAGGAAAGCTGCAATCGACAGTTATAAAGAGGCGATTGGGCATTTGGAAAAGATGTTGTTCAAGGGTGTAGCTGATGCGGAGGAGAGGGAAAAGACGGTGAATGAGATGACGGCTGTTTGTTATTCGAATTTGGCTGCGACGAGGTTGATCCCTGGAGATGGTATAGATGCGGAGGGGGCAGTGGCTGATGCGGAACTTGCTCTCAAGTCAGATGCGGATTATGCAAAAGCGTATGATGATGATTTCTTTTTCGAGTCTTCGAGTTTTCTTGCTCACATGAGTATTTATTACTCAGATATATTCGACTTTCTCGTGCACACGAAGCTCTCGGAGATCTTGATCAAGCACAAGAAGCTATCGCCCGGGCATTGCGACGCCCACAACTGGAGAACCATGCCGGACTGGTGAATCATCTTAAATCCCTCCAAACGTGAGTAATGGGTTGCATAATGTTCTTGTGGATGACAAAGCGAGTGCGGAATGAAATGAACATGTCAGTAGAGAATGGGGTAGGCGCTGGCTGTGATGAACAGTGGAAGTAACCCTGATGATAAATGTTTTATTATTTAATATCTTTTGTACTTTTACTTGATATCTGCTTGTTTTGTTTGGTTGTGATGGGTCCCGAACCCTTTTGAATCTTTTTTTCTTAGAATTTTTTTTTCAACCACCACGACAGATGAAAAGCTGCGAGGCTCGCACCATACAGGACAGTTGCCTTGCGCATTTTGTCTATATTCGCGAGCGGGCTAAGGTCTGAGCATTCTAATCATTCTCGATCGATCCTAGCTGGATCCAGCTGTAATCGGCTGAGCAGCGTATCAGAAATCCGACCTCCCTTCATCCTTTATGGGCCCAAAGATTTGTTTGTTGCTTCGGCTACGAAACAGGAGGGTATGATGTTGGGGATGGGTCTTGGAATTCGCTGTAATGATTGGGTTGGTTCGTTGTTATTCCTTCGATCATCTTCTAGATGCCGTTGGGTGCATGGACCCATCCTTCAGCTCACTTCGCAGCACAATGTTTATAAGGTTCCCCTTTTTTACAGGGGACCTTGGATTGTTGTAACTCGATTCAGACTACTCTTTGTCTGTCGTGTAATTTTTTCCCATCTTGGGATCACTTCGTGTGATCTATTGCCAGCCAACTTGCACCAGTAGTTGTATGTTACATAGAGTAAGTACAATAAATGACTATATGTGACTCATAGTCGTGAGAGAACGTCTTCGACCAGGACCACTACGATGTCAACCGCCGACAACGAAGTAAACCCCTATGAGCTTCTAGACGTTACATTAGAGTCATCTGAAGCAGAAATTCGAAGAGCCTATCGACAACGATCACTTAAAGTGCATCCTGACAGGGTATGTCTTTCTCATTATCCCCGAAACAACATAAGTGTTAATCTGCTAATAGAATCCCAACAATCCAGATGCAGGTACGCCCTATTATACCCGCCCAAATTCATGCTTTACTGAAAAATCCTTTTTCATAGCTCGCAAGTTCCACGAACTCAACCAAGCTTATGAATTGCTCCTTGACCCTCTTAGGCGTCTTGCCCTCGATGCCAAGATGCGTGTTAAACAAGCTCGCGCTGAACGATTCAAATCATACGATAATAAGCGCAAAAACCTTGTTAATGAGCTTGAAGAGAGAGAACAAGCTTTCAAGAAAGCAAGAATGGAGAAACAGAAACAGGAAGTGGAGACATGGCAGCAGACTGAAAAAATCAAAGATGAAGGTCGGCGGTTGAGAGAGGAGAAGGAGAAGGAATTGAGAAATAGAATGAAACAGGAAGCAGAATCTATGAAAGACTCGGAGGAAGATGAAGAAGCGCCCCCTCCCTTGGGTCTGTGTGTCCCTTTTACGCTCTTGTCTTTTATTCTGATCGACTGGAAATCTTTATAGATTCACTTGACACGACAGTCAAGATCAAGTTTTCTCTGAAAACATACCCTTCTCTCACTTCCGCAGAGTCTGTCGCAACCCTCCTCTCACGATTCGGAGCTACTGATATCGACTCCATTGTTCTCTCTATCAAGCCTACCAAAAAACAACCAGACAGACCACCAAAGTACGGCACGGCTCTCGTTCCTTTCAAACAGATCGGAAATGCTTTTGCCGCAGTATGTGCGAGTGGACGGAAAGAGCTAGGCTTGGATGGTGTAGAAATTTCATGGGTTGGCGGGAAGGAACCAGCTATATTGGGTTGGTTGAAAAAGATGGGCAAATTGAGCACCAGTGGTGCTCGCCATCCGTCGACGGGAACACCAACACCAACGTCGGAGTCTCCATCCTTCAAAGGTGCCGGAACTGGTGGTATCAAAGCAGATCTATTACGGAATCAATCACGGAGCATGGGGTCGTCGGGCTATTCTTCTTTTCCCTCCACTTTTGTATGTTCTTTTTTTTTTTTTTTCGGCCGTGCTCCCCCATTTTTTTACCCTTCTTTGAACATTTTATTTAACGGACAACTTTTTTATTCAGCCCAATACCGATCTACCGTTACCTACCCAAGCTGCGCCATCCGTAGCTGGTATCGATTATGAGTCTTTAACGCTCATGCGTATGAGACAAGCGGAGAGGGAGAGGCTTGAACGAGAGATTCTGGAACAGGAAGCTAATGAATGAAATGACAAGGAAAATTTTGGCTCCTTCCCCTAATAACTACCCATCTAAGTTGGGAAGGTTCCGAAGAGGGGGGGGGGGAAGCTCTCGGATTTGTTGGGTTACTCAACTATGGTGGTTGTGGGTTTGGGATGGCATGAGGTATGCACCGTTTATTGCTATTTTTTTAATTTTTTTTTTTGCGCTTTGTCATATCTTGGTTCAATCCTGAAAATTAGACAACCTTCATTCTGGCTTGGTGGGCGCCGGTATGTTTCTATTCATCCAGTTAACTCTTAAATCTGTCTCAGTATACTCCGTCTTGAGGAGAACGAAAAAAAGAGTCATTTTTGAAATCCTCGTTCTGCAATATGAATGCTCTAACTGATAAAGAAATTAAGTCAAAAAACAAAAAAAAAAACAAAAAAAAAGTTAGACCTTTTACAAGGGTTTTGAACTTCTTTGTTTTTTTTTTTTGTATATATCTAAGTGGACTCGTCTTCCTCGTAACCTAATAAACCGACATTTTCACATGGTTTGATTACTACTACAATGAATTTTTACCCATTGAATGACAAACAGAATTTTTACTGCAGCCGCTGCTTGCACCTTACGTCCTTGGGGCGGAGGAGGGCGGTTGACTTACAGTGCAACGATGAAAACATCCTGTTCATCGGCGCTGACTATTTATTCCTGGCACATCGACAAGGCAGTCTTCTTCTTCTCCATGTTTCCCCAACGCGACCGAGTTGTCTCATGTAGGTGTTTCCTTTATGTAGACCTTCCATCGGAAGAGGGAGACGTCACGGTTTCCAAGCCCCACTTCCTATCGATGGCTTTGCACTTGTGTTTTTTTTAGAAAAAGTTCATTATAATGCGTACATAGTCAAGAGTGACAGAAGGTACATTGTAAGATCACAAAGGTCTCCCAACGCAGAGCTTTTCAATCGCTTCCTTACTTCTCCTGCATCATGTTGTCACTCGCCCCTACGGAACTTGGATCGATGGATCGATCACATGCTAAGAGCGATCAAGGTCTCTGTGCCGTCCGGTTTTAATCCTCGAGGAAGAAGTAGTTTCCAGCAGCTGAAAGGAAATGGACATCAGAAAAAAAAAAAAAAAAAAAAGGGAAATCGCCAAGGGAAGAAAGGAGTGCATCCGAAGTTGAAGACTGAAAAAAAACGTACCCTTCTGCTCCCGATCTTTGATGCTGTTCCGTTTGTTGACCCGTGGACGGAAATTAGTTGGATCACGCCTGAAAGTGATTTCAAGTGATGCAAGGAATCGGTTCATGCCGGACAGCAAAGATTGCGGACTGATTATATTTTTATACGCAAACGTTAGTACCTAGATTGAAGTGGTGTAAAAAGCAAAGGACTACCCACGGAGTGGCGGTGGCAGCAATAGCAGGCTGACCTTCGAACACGATGACCCGATCAGCAAGGTAGGTGGCCATAATGAAATCGTGCTCGATGACGAAAGCAGTCTTCTTAGCGTGGAGAATGAATCTAATGTTATTATTTTTATTTCGTTAGTCTATTATGTAGAAATTTAAAAGATGACATACCGTTTGATGACTTTACTGGCAATAATACGTTGTTCAGAGTCCAAGAAGCTATAGGAAGTATGTGAAGAAGAGGCCATGGATTATCTATCGTGAACGAAGCACGTACGAGCTTGGTTCATCCAAAAGGTAGACGGAAACGTTGGCTTTGCCTGGAAAAAAAATCTTGCGTGAGCCACAACTTGACACAATGTTCACTGAAAGAAAAACATACCAAGGGCAAGCACGATGGCTACTCTCTGCAGCTCTCCTCCAGAAAGAGTTTTCACGTCCTGATCCATGATTGCCTCCAAACTCATCGGTTTCAATACATCCGTCTGGAACTGTGGATGCATGAACGAGTGTTTGATCTGCTTCAGCAACAGCATCCGAACTGTCCCAGGGAACTTGGGTGAGATAGTTTGCGGCTTTAAGGAGACTGCCAATGACTGCTTGTCCGTCTCTTCATCTGGGGTGTCGCCAGCCAACAGCCGGACAAAGGTAGTTTTTCCAGTACCGTTCTCCCCAAGCATGACGATGATCTCAGAGTCAGTGAAGCTCCCGGATTCTACCGTGAGTTTGAAATCGCCGAGGGTTTTGGTCATGGAAGGATAAGAATAGTGTCGTGTTTTGTCTATTAGAATCTCCTCGGCCGTTTCCACCATCTTGAAGGAAAGAGATTCTTCGCGGAATCGAAGGTTTTCAGTGGGGATGAAGCCATCCAGGAAAATGTTGATACCTACGAGTTCATAGAAAGGCGGGTAAGGTGAGGTGTAAAAACAGAGTTCATGAAAGATTGACCTTCTCGTACAGACGAAGGCATCGTAACAACACCATACATAGATGGTTTTCCATACAGACAGCAGATGAAATCGGACAGATAATCCAGAACTGACAGATCGTGCTCTACAGCTACGACATAACAATCAGGCGTGAGTAAAGAGCGAATGACTTCTGCTGCTCTCAGGCGTTGCTTGATATCAAGATAACTTGATGGTTCATCAAACATGTATCTGACAAAGAATGTCAAGATGCAGGCACAAAGGGTAGAGACTGTAAAGTTGCACATACACATCGGCTTTCTGTATGCATGACATAGCAATGGCGAAACGCTGAAGTTCACCACCAGAAAGATGAGACACTTCTCGATCTAGCACATGGTTCAGCTCTAGTTCGTTGCACATTTTCTCTTTATTATCCAACTCCAGCTTGGAATTTAGCATCTGAGAGACAGTAGCGGTGCCTTTGATGGCCTTGGGAATATGGTCCACATATTGTGGTTTGATCAGAGCCTTAAGGTCATCTTCTAAGACTTTCGTAAAATAGTTTTGGAGTTCGGACCCTCGGAAATATTTCAGGATTTCCTGCCAGTCTGGTGGATCCTAAAATGATATTTCAATGAGTGTGGGGCTGATCTCGAAAGGTGGACATACGTCGTAACGTCCGAGGTTAGGCTTCAGTTTTCCAGCCAAGATTTTCAACGCAGTGCTTTTCCCAATACCGTTCGTTCCTACGAGTCCCAATACCTGCCCAGGCCGTGGTGTGGGTAGACGATGCAGCTTGAAAGCGTTCGCAGTGTATCGATGCGTCACTTGGGACTCGAGATTGGTTGGCAGATTGATAATAGCGATGGCTTCGAATGGGCATCTGATCGAGAATTTAAAAAAACTGTTCAAAGGGGATACAAGTATTAATGTAACTTACTTTTTGACGCAGATACCGCAACCTATGCAGAGAAATTCCGAGATGAAGGCAATCTTATCACTTGATTTGACTTCAATACAAAGTTTGCCTACAGAGCAGTGAGTCTATAGTTCCTAATGACCCGGTCAACATGTTTCCGCACCCATTTTCACTACAGGACATGACTGAAACCAACGGATCAGTCGCCGTTCGCCTTATATTGAGATAGATAACAACCTTTTTGCACTCTTGTGCACATCTCTTCGGTTTACACCGATTCGAGTCGACGATAGCGATACGAGTGATCTTGTCTGCCATACCTGCTGTCGAAATAAAATGAGAGAGATAAAAGAGGATATATGTACAAGAAAGATGAAGCGATGACTGATACAAAAATTTACTGTTGCCGCTACTAGTCGTTGTCCTTATTTGGATGCGGCAAAAATCGTCCGCATATCATTGGTCCATTCGACATCATGGCAAAGAAATCATCGGGCTCGACAGAGAAGAAAACAGGAGACAAGAAAGGAAAGGCAAAGGACGACGGAGAAGAGAAACAGACCAAGGTATTGTGCTGCAGAATCTTTATATGCATTGAAATGAAGTTGGGCTTTGAGTAGGGAAAGGGTGCCCTAAAGGCAGCCACCGCTGTCAATGTACGACATATATTGTGCGAGAAGCACTCCAAAGCAACAGAGGCTCTGCAGAAAATACAGGTTCAGATACCCTGGCTGAAATCTTGGACTCTGTAGAGGTTTCTAACTTGTCGTGGTTGTGGTAACAGGAAGGCCAATCTTTCAATAAAGTCGCACAAGAGTACTCAGAGGACAAAGCGAAAGGTAATGTACAGCGATAACCTCCTTAGAGGCTCGTTAGCTAATTGTGTGCAGCTGGCGGTAGTTTGGGATGGATGACACGAGGAAGTATGGTTGGGGCCTTCCAGGATGCCGCATTTGCTCTCACACCGTCTACCGTCGACAAACCCGTAGTGTCGTGTCTTGTCAAGACAAATTTTGGATACCACATTGTAATGGTCGAAGGCCGACGTTGACCGATCCCAAACCACCTCTTGTTCAGTCTATTCTCATCAAAGGTCGTCGCAAACTGCAACTGTAACAAAGATAACAACTACACTTCGTATGTGCTAAGCAAATATAAATTACACGTTACCCAGCATTCATTATCATAATATGTAATGTGCTTGAATCAATAGGTGTGGATGAGGTACGTACCAAATAAAAAAGGTGATGAAAAAGGATGTATGTATGCACGCGCAAGGAAGCAACAAAACCTGGGAAATAAATTTAAGATTCTGAATCCCACTCCGAGTAGTATGAATATGGGGGTCTTGAGGGAGCATTAGGGTTTGATGTGGATGAAGAGGCATTTGTAGATGCACCAGCGGGCGAAGTGGCAAGGGTGTTCGGGTAGTCTGGGTAAGGAGGCTCAAGTCGCCTTTTAAGCGAAGGACCACTATGAGCACTAAATGGAGGGGGAGAACGCTGGAATGGTTCTTGGCAGATAGGTGGATAAGGATACCTCGTACTCGGCGAGCGGCCATCCTCATATAAAGGACGAAATCCAACATAGGATGAATGCTCTGGGGGATACATAGGACTACGTCCATGTGGATTGTGAGGAGAGGGCATTGGCATCGAATTCCGATGGTCTCCAGTTGGAGGATACACATAAGGAGTTCGCACATGTTGACTTAGAGGGGGCATTGCATTTGGATGACCCATTATAGGACTTGGACCATGGCTTGGACCGGGTGGTCGATAGGCCCGTCCATTCGATGATACCCCTGGCGGAGAATGCGTAGCAGGTAGATACTGCCTCGGTTCAGAAGACCGTCCGTAATGGCTAACGGGCCCATGACTCAGATTCACATTATCCGGTGGTTTACCATAAGAAATTCGTGGTTCATGAGGGGAATCGGGAGGATATTCAGCTCTAGTGTCCATGGTAAAGTAGCCGGGATGGCGGATAGCGGGCGTCACGTTATGATTGGGTCGAGACAGAGGTTGCGAAATACGAGAAACAGGTCTACTAGAAGGGAGAGGAGAAGACCAAGGAGGAGGCGGGGAGTGAATGATACCATCGGATGACAAAGGCTTGCCTGCTGAGACGTTGCGCCCAGGAAAAGTAGAAGTAGGAGCAGTAATCGGCTGGCGGGGAATCCCGGTCGGTTCGCGAAAGATACCTGACATCGGAGTTGACTTGGGTGGTGTTGCAGTCGGCATAGATGTAGGAACTGGTACAGGTGTAGATTGGGTGAGCGTGATAGAGGTAGGAAACGAAAGCTCCTTTCGCGATTCACGATGTGTAGGGGATGGCGATCGTTTAGGAGCAGTTGCAGCGACCTTTGCAAGGTCTAGTTCCGTCAAGTTTCTCTTATAGTAACAGCGGACCTGTATAGTGGCCTGATTGATCCCACGATAAGCAAGAAACAGCCACATAATACTAAAGGACGTACCTTATGTGGAATGGACGCAGCGATGCGCTGGAAATCATCGCCATATTGCGCAAGAAGAGATAAGAACTTGTCTAGCGAGAATCATCGTCAGGAATATGATACGTGCTCAGAGTGACATCCACCAACTTTTTTCTTCCCCTGACCATTGGAGGGTATACACCGGCGGACTCTTGCCTCGCACTGCCGGATCATTTACACTTACATCGGTAGGGTCTAGTTCTGTCAAGTTTCTCCTATAGTGATTACGGACCTCTCTAGTAGTCTGATTACTCCCACAATAAGCAAGAAACCAGCCACACAATAGTACAAAAGGATGTACCTTTTTTGGCAGGGACGCGGCGATGAGCTGAAAATCATCGCCATATTGCGCAAGAAGAGATAAAAATATGTCTAGCGAGAATCATCGTCAGGAATATGATATTATGCTCAGAGTGACATCCACCGACCTTTTTCTTCCTCTGACCAATGGAGGGTATACGGTAGCGGACTATCGCCTCGCGCTACCGGATCATTTACATTTACATCGGTAAGGGTTGTGGCTGGAACCTCGGGACCGGGCGACCCATGGTCGTCAGAAACTGTAGCAGCAGATTTGATTTTCCTCGTCCGCTTTGGCCTTTTCGCAGGACGAGGTTCCGGATCCAGTTCCTATGAAACATAAGTTTGTTTCAGTCACTAACCACAATGCTTCTGTGAAACTTACAGTTGTTTCTTCCTCTTCCTCTGTCGCAGCAGGTTGAACGATGGGGGGCGCTGAAATAGAAGGTGTACTCGGCGTTGTGATAGCAGCTGTAGCCGTATGTGCGGCACTGAAGACTGATATTGAGGCGGATGGTGCAGGTGTAGCATTGATGGTCGAAAAAGATGAAGCAGTTGATGATACTGCCGTAGAATTGAGCATCCTACGTCTTCTGGGTCTCGCTTCAGGCTCGGGGGTTGGTGTACTCGTGGGGGTAACTTCGAATTGAACAGCATTCCGACGAACACTTGAAGGTCTGGGTGGAGCCAGTGTCTTCCTTCCTCTCGGCACCCGGCTCACAACAGAGGCAGAGGTGGACGTCGAACCCGAATCGCGATGTACCTCTGCATCGTGCATGGCAATATCCGCCAACAATCCATTGCCTTTTTTCTTGCCCATCCCACGTCGTTTCCTCTTATTAGGAGCAAACTGAGAAACGACTTTGCGGAAATTAATGAGCCGCTTCTTGTGCAGGTAATAGTAATCCACGCATTGCCTTGCAGTTTTGTTAGGTAGGCAATCTGCAATAATTCCAAACTGTTTGGGATGTGCTGCAAATTTGTCGAGGTAGAGCTTCTTCTCGGCTTCGGTCCAATCGCTAATCCCCGTGTCAGATGCAAAGTACTCGCTCGGATTTTCGACCCGATCAGCCGTGTCGTCGAAAAGATAGTCCACCTTACCATTAACGACGGAGACCATATCAGGAACTTTTGCCAGATTTCGCATCGATAAATGATTAGGATCTGTAGCGTCATCATTTCCTAAACTAGCGATGATTTGCTCCATCTCGAAATCTGAGCGGACAGCATCTGTATTGGCTGTTGATCGACGAGTCGTGCGACCACTATGTTGCATCTCGTGCTCGAAAGCCAAAGTCTTTTGTTGCTCGTTCAAAGCCGTACAATGTGCAACCCAGTTCTCATGCAACGAAAGATACTCTTCGCGTAACCGAGCGGTTTTGCCCGAGACCACAGCATGCCTCTGTTCAAGATACATGACAAGTGAAGGCCTGGTGGCGGCAAAGGACGTCATCCTATCTATCAGAGGCTGCCCAGTGGTCATTTTGACGAGCAAAATTCCGGGACTTGATGTAGGATGAACCTCTGGAGGGCTTGCTATTGACAGGTTGGCCATCAATACCGGATCGATGCGTTCGTCGCGCGACTGATGATCACAGAGCAGTCTAGTCATAACAACTATACGTAAGGCGTCTGCTTTCGATTTCGCATCAGACAACGGCGGAATTTCGTCAGATTTGGGTAAAGATCTCGAATGGAATGTAGGTATCGGGGTCTGAGAAGGGGCGGATTTTGCTGGGATAGGTGAAGCGATTGACCGTGGGACTGGCGGTGGTTCTTCAAGCTCAACATCAACATCCATATAATTGATATTTATTTCCGGTTGACTACTCCGTACGACGGACAAGCTGGGTTCTTGGGACCTAGAACCTTTCTTCACGGCCTCGGGCGTTTCTGGAATGGGTAATGGGGATTTGCTCAAAGTGTCACCCGAGGCGGTCGTAAGAACAGGGGTCGCGCCAGAGATCACGGGTGACTCATGAATTCCATTGATAATTGGGTTGGTTGTAGGTGTAGCAGCAATAGCATCAGCAACGAACTCCCTCGAAACCTGACCTTTTGAAACGATAGGAGAACCTGAAACAGCAGTTGTAAGTTAAAGTTATCCATCAAGCATCATCAAATTTGTCTTCGTACTTTTCCCCATAAGCTCCCAGGCGTTCTTGACCGGGTGCAAAGGTGAAACACGAGACAGATCCGTTGCAGGTTTCGTTATAACAGATGGAATAGAAAGCGAGTCGGTCATTCCTTCAGTTAGAGAATCAACGACGTTGCCACTCTGTACATTCTCAATTGTTTCATTGTTTGGCTGAATTCTAATATCATCTAGTTTGGGCCTCGTGTCTTCTCTCCTAACGGCTCCATTGACAGCAGCGATAGAGGGAGCTACATGCGTGATTGGTTGAACGACGCTAGGCGTTTTTGTAGGCTGAGGACTCTTTCTAACTGAAACCTGAGTAGAAGCGATAGAGGAACGAGATGGCTGCCTGGGAGGAGGTACTTGTCGTTTTGAAGTATCCAAAGAAGCGGGATAAGACCAGCCAGTATTTTCTGACTCTGGGGCAGTCCAACGAGAAGAATCTGGACTGTGAGTTGGCGAAATAACTGGCACTGGAGAGGGCGTGTTTTTCCTTGGAGCATGACGTGGAAGAGGAGGGGTATCAAAGCGATCAGATGTCCGAGCATAAGAAATAGAGCCAGAGTCTCGTCTTTTATGGCTACCATTCGGGCTAACAGGTTCGCGTCGGGGAGGACTCCAGTGGTTATCATAGTGAGGGCGATAAGAATCAGCACGTCCGGGCGGATATGATTCTCGCTTAGCAGAGGCTCGATAGCGATCATTAGACATAGATGCAGAAGCACGGTCAGTCCGCGGTGGCCTATCTGGTGACCTCTCGAAGCTATTTCCCCTACGGCGGCCATTGTAACGATCAGAGACAGGGAAGCTGGTTTTTGAGGGCGCGTTAGAAGATGTCACCGAACGAAGAGACAACTTGCCTATCCGCACGAGTGAAACGATCGGCCTGCGTTTGCTTCCAAGAATTTGAAGGTTCGAATGATCTCGTGGATATTACGTCGTCCCTCTGGCCTCTACCACGGGCGCTTGATGTTGAAGGAGATGGGGGGATAGATTTTCTATCGGGCCAGTCTTCCAGAGGAGGTGGCCCCCTCCATGAAGGAGTGCGCTCCCAGTAGTCTGAGTCTGAAAGGCGTGCTGGAGGTTCATAATGATCAGGGCTTGGCGAGCGGCTAACCCAGCCAGAGGAGCCAGGTCGATAATTATTCGGCCTATAGACAATAGGCTGGCTGTCCCGGAAGGGCAGTTCAGACCGTTCTGGGATGTAGCTATCATAAGGTCTACGCGACGGTCCTGGCGAAGGGGTCCTGCGGCGTGGCATAGGCCTCTGAGAAAATAAAAGATAAATGTAAGAAAGGTGAAGAGGTAAAAGGCAGGCTGACATCGTAGCTTGCGTGAATGTTTCCTGATGGTCTCCGAGAGTCATACCGAGAAAACGAAGCCGATATGTGTGGCGTATCATAACCCCCGGCAGACATCAGAACCAGGGTTAATGTTTCCCGAGCCGTTCGATATCACTTTGCGTGGAAGATATTTTCGACGAAAAGAGCCTGCCAGATCAACTGAATGGATAAAAGCCGCCCAGATATGTCTGTCGTGAATAGCCAAAGCCAACGCGAATCAAGAAAAAATCAGAAGCACAGGTCAGGAAGAGAAGCAAACGTCTATTTGCTTCTGTTGTTTTCAAAGATCACACACATACCCCATTATGTAACACGCATGGACCCTCCTCAATTGCCCTCCTCGTTTCGGGACCCCGCAAAACTCTTCTACCAAAAGGATAGCACACGGCGCTCTATTGTCATAGCTTATTGGTCTATTATAATACTAGCTGTCCCCTTATGGTGGTCCACGACAAGTATAGAGCGTCTCTCATTACCTTCACATCGCGTTCATCAGCAAGCGAAAAATCATCTTCAACTACCCGTTAGAATATGTTTGCAAACCGTAGACGAACACCTCTTTAGTAGCGTGCGGGCGTCTGTCGCTGCCAAAATGTCTCTTGAACCACAGCGGTGGGGGGGACTTGCTGTCGATGTATTTGGGAAGGCCAATTGTGGTATGCCATTTATTCTTTTCTATCTTGTGTGCAGATGAAATCATAAAAGCAGCCGAAGAAATTCCCAGAGACAATCTTTACACTATAATTTTCAAAGATGGACCCGTTTCCATACAGAATAGAAATCTGTATATCCCTTTGAACTGTGAGTCTAGTAGCGTATGTGGAAAGCAAGCAAGCTTAAGCCAAGCCCAGCAGCACCATCGGAATTGGTTGATACTTTATGCTCTCTCCTTGTACCATACTCCGGCTTATCTGATAGAGACCATCGTGTTGCTCAGTACTCTCCCCATTACCGCTTAGCTTTTAGTCTTTTGAATGAAGACGCTGCAGCTGGAAGTGCAGTCCTTGGTTGGAATATTCGAGGTGCCATTAAAAGTATGTGGATATTCTCCCGCCGGCCTTCAAAATCTCATGACAATCCTAGCGCACATCCAACCTATTCTTCAACGTCTCTCTATGCTCCACAATTTCACCATCGAAAGCCAAGTACAGTTTCACGCGCCGCTGGCATTTGCGCCTGTTCAGACTGAGCACGCATTTGGCATCACGCCTGAAGATCTCACAGTATTTGTCAATTCAGCTGAATGGACATTATGTGGGCTTATTTCCCAAGCATATCAGATGTAGAGCTGATAATCCTGCAGCTTCGAGTTCGTCTAATGACCCTGTCCTCCATTTCATTCTCTTTATACCCTCTGCCAAGCGGCGTCCTCTTGACATCCTCAAAGGCGATGGTAAGTAACTTCACACAATCAATTGAATGTGTTTTAACACAGATCAGGTGGCCGTTCTGCATCAAATGCTTTCTTGTTGCCTCAATGGGGAGGCATTGTCATTCACAACCCACCATTAAGCAGTGTCGATAGCGCAGATATCTCCCCTCAAAATGTCAACTTACATTTTTCATCATTTTCAAACCAACTCCTGGCGCTGTTGGGTGTAGCGAATCTTCCTCCGGGCTTAGAGCGTTCAAATCTGGACCACAGGGATGTGTTATCTGACTGGCAACTTGATGCTCTTTTACGTCGCCGTACCCTCGAGAATGCGCAAGGCAGCCAAGATACACTTTCAAGTATCGTCAAGCTCATCGACAGGATCGATAATATGCCTGTCGGTGGCGGCGTTAGAGACGACGTTCAAAATGCTCTTTATGCGCTGACAAAGGTCAGTGATTAGTCGAAGCCCGGGCATGAACATCGAAATCTAACTGAGCAATGCAGGTGTCCGATTCATCAAGTAAATCCCTCCACCAGGCCTTTACCTATTCGGCTGAAGCGCTCTCATTGGCTTCCCGTGCTTTCTTCAACCCCGGCATGCTAGCACTACTTTATTTCCCCGCCGAACACAAATATGCCGTTTACACGCCATTGTTTGCGAGTGCCATCATACCGCTTGCTGTCGCTGCGCTGAGAGAACTCTTGGCATGGCGACGAGAGCGAAAGAAACCGGAGCTGAAATCTTCAACGCTCAGTTAGTGCGTTTGTACTTTCGGTTATTCAACGTATTCACAGAAGTTAATACATACGTTTGACGAGGAAATTTCGTTCTGTTAAGGTTTGGCCGAATCAGTTCCATCGGAAGGTACAAGCTGGCAACTCTAGCTCTAACATACTTGCAACCTCGGAGCACTTCCACATCATGTCTGATACCACGACTGAGTAGAAACTATTTTTACAGCCGTCAGCCCAGTTATCTTTTATATTAAGTGGGCCCCCTTTCCGCTTGTCTCCGACCGCAGCTACGGGTTCGTTTGAGTATCAAGACAATCGGTAACCCTAAAATCCACGAACATGTAAGTATATTGTAGCTAAATACTGCCCAGTGCCGCATTCATTGAATTTTTGGGGTGAATAATGTAGATCTCAAGATGAATGAAAATGGGGTGTCTGGAATTCTTGAGCCATTCATTCATGTGCTACAATGTTTCGCGAAGATTTCTTGATATTTACCAGTCGAGTTCCCTTTCCTCGTGCAACCCTCACTTGAAGCACCTGATGGCAGTCATTAACATCTAGATTTAAGGAATAATTGGCACGGACGCTCAAGGACGCTCGCTGACGATTGCCAAGCAGTATATTTTTTCTAGCGAGTTAAGCATGCACTGCGTGTATGTATGACATGTATAAGTATAGATAGCATTGAAGTTTCATCACCTTCTCTACAGGTTGGCCATCTCCGAGGGGTGCACATTTACATGTGTCCCCTGGGCTAAAATTTAGAGTTAAGGCTTACCTACTAAGTACTAATTCTTCTCTGTGAAATCCACTTATTTACAGAAAAACCCTTAGGGTTCTTGCCTCCCATCAACGTCTCGTTGACTAGTACGAGGCTTCGACTTCGCAACATATTTTGGTATACTGGTTGAGAACTTGAAGCTTGGATGGCAGCAGCTGCGCTTTGTATCGATATCGATATATCCACTTTCCTCCATTCAGATTGCCTTTTTTATCATCAGAATACGGAAGGGGCCGGTATCCCGATGGCTACCAGAACCCAACACCGGCGCCTTCGGCCAGCCTAAGTGGGTTGCGTGCCGTCGAGCAGTGTGGTACTACAAGATGATACTAGTAGACATGAAGAAATACCGTAACTAACCTCCCGACAGGACAGGCTATCTTTGACATAGTACTATACACAATCAGTACTAAATGTCGATGATTCACATGAACGTGACGAGCTGCTATAGATACATCAGATAGCCTTTTAATTGTAGATACCACGCGACTTTCTGACGATAACCACAAGGAAAGGTACGGAAATTGAAAGTCTGAGCACCCTTGCACTAGAATATAAGAACTTGCGTTCCTTCAAGGCTGATCCCAGCGATTTAAACAGAGTTTGGACAGTGGACAGGTTAAACACTCTGGCTACATGTTTCATGTAGCAGCACTTGAATTTAAGGGACTTAAATGACAGTGAAAAAAAATGAAGTGTCCAAACCGTTCTGGGACACATGTAAATACGCACTGCTTTGCGTGCTCGAAATGCCCTACCGATCGCAGCGCTTGAAAAATATTCCCGCCGAAAGAATACCACTGTGCCCAATATTAGGAAACATGCGGCCGCAGCGACAGAGGAGATTGAATGGAGTGACAGGGCCGCCGCAAAGGATGATTTGTTTGTTAGCAGCCACAGGAGATGCCCGAACGTTCATACGATGTCTTGACTTCCACACAAGGGTACCGCGCAACCCGGAGAAAATTTCAACAGCAACTAGACCTCTAGTTGGGTTTTCATTTTAATGCAGTCTTGCAAGTCAGCATTCGTGGGTAACGGCGCACCTGGGAGTATGTCCAACTACATGGAACAGTAAATTTTCAGGGTAACCCGGCCACGTCTACATCAAAAGCGAAAGTATCTTCAAAGCCTACCAACTCCGGTATAAATTATTGCAATAGAGTGACGCGCCTCAATCGCAGAATACCCCGGCTTGATGGCTGTGCCGGTATGAGCTGTAAAAGGAAAGTCGAACAAGCGACCTTGAATACATTAACTTACCATTGATGGAGGCGTCAGTACTAAAGATAAAAGCAGACCGAGCCGAACGCAATTCCGGATGAGACGAACTTACCAATTTTGTGACATCAAGGTGTTCATGTTTAGAATTTGAATATCTGTGAAACGATCGAAGCCCTAGGAGAGCCTATATGTGTTTGGATTCGAGGGGAATTTGGTGCTTTAAAAAATGGAGCTAGAGTTCGGGATGGAAATTTATATTCCATCCCGCCACGTTGCATTCCAAAATTAATCGTGCAATGTTTCAGACGCCGAAGACCAAAAGCAAAGGATAAACTCCCTAGGGCATTCAGTGAGTGAACAGAGTATGTGTATTAGAACGACCTGGCTTTCATAAGCGGTTTTCATAAGCGTTCTTCTGCTTACAACGACATGGAAATCAGTAAAAGGATAGAGCCTTGGTGACAAGGATCAAACAAGATCTCGTTGTCGTCATTGTCATTTGACTTCTATTAAGCGTGCAAGGGTGGAGATATATTGGTCGCCACTAGCGCAATCATGTCACAAGAACTGGCGACAAAGGTGAGGCGAGGGTTCTAGGGTGAGGGTACAGCCAGCATTATCAGGATTGATTGCGCCTCAAAAAATAGTTGAATTGGAGACTCCAAAAAACCAAGTAATCAACGCGTCCTCCACACCGACGAAAACAGAGGTGCCAGAAAGGAAAACCTGATTGAAGAATGAAGCACCTTCTACCAGCAAGCTGAAAGAAAACTGTAATCGTAAGACGAAGAGGATGGATCACAATTCACGTCACGTGAGGATGCCATCCGCATTTGGCCTTTGAAAACTTGCCGTCAGAACTGGCAACATCTCTTTGTCGGCGAACTTCACGTATCAGAGGATCCCAACATGGGCAGCAAGCTGAATCAGGAAGGCATTATGCTCTTTGAGCAACCTTTTGCCCGGGTGAGCAGTCTGGATTCAAGTTCATTCTGAAAAGCTGAGAGTCCATGGAGGAATGCAGGTTCCATACGAGAACTACAGGAAGATATTTCGCACTTCTCAGAGACATGTAGAGCGCGAACTTGGTGCTGTGCTGACGACGTCCAATGAGCTAGCTAATCGGGCTACGTCTAGTACACTGAAAGCAGAGGACGGGTTGAAGTCAATAGACAACATGATCGGAAGGGTGGAGAACTTGAAGCGCAAGGTCAATTCCACGCATGCTCATAATTGTTATTACTTACCTTTTAATCTAGCTTGCTGATTTGCATGAGAAAGATGGAAAGCCAACCCAAGACGTCATGCGCGAACGCCTTCATCACTTAGCTACCATCGAGTCGTTACAAAGTACAAATCAACCCGAGTTCTCGAGATGGGCTGATGTTCGGCTTGATAGGTGGCTAGTAGATTGGTGCCTGAGGACTGGGAAAGAGAAGTCGGCCACAAGTATAGCAAGAGAGAAAAGCATCGAGGTATCTATTTATCTCGATACTTGTCTTCCTGTTCTTAATTCATAAATCCAGACACTAGTCGATATTGAGCTTTTCTCTGACATACGTCGAATAGAGGACGCACTTGCCCGCCACAGCTGTACGGAAGCTTTAGCGTGGTGTAATGAAAATAAATCAGCTCTCCGGAAGATCAAGGTAAGACCAAACCAATCTCTCGACATTGTCTCATCTCTACCTTCTACAGAGCCAGAGCACATTAGAATTTGATCTTCGCGTCCAGGAATACATTGAACTTTGTAGGGCGCAAAAGACGCTGGAAGCCATTACATACATGAAGAAACATATAATACCGTGGCAAGAGACCCATCTGGTTCATATCCACCCTCTGTTTGCTTTGCCGGCATTCCAATCGAACACAGCATGTGGTCCATACAAAGTGCGTAAATCTTGGGTTGAGCTGAAAATGAACACATGGATAATCTTTTCTCCTTACAGCGCCTCTATGATCTATCCCGGTGGAATACCATTGCAAAAACCTTCCGTCTTGCCATTTACACTCTCAACACGCTATCGACTGAGCCGCTATTGAACCTTGCGCTGTACGCCGGCCTTGTCGCGTTAAAAGTACCTGCATGCTTCGATCATTCAACAAAGAATGTTGACTGTCCCGTATGCGATGGGGAGTCAGGAACGGGTTCACAGCCGCTAGGGCTTGGTAAGCTTGCAGGGGAAGTCCCATATAGCCATCATGCGAATTCGACAATAGTGTGTCAAATAAGTGGGAAGATTATGGATGAAGATAATATGCCCATGGCGTTTCCAAACGGACACGTTTATTCTAGAGAGGTATGAAACCTTGCTATCATTTGCACATTAACTGATTTTCATGTTTATCTCAGGCGCTGGAAGAGATGGCGGCAAAGAATGATGGCAATGTGGTTTGTCCACGGACGGGGAAAACGTGCCAATTCGCAGCGCTGCGAAAAGTGTTCATCTCATGAAGTATCCACTTCGTCCTATTGTATGGTATATTTTGAGGTGTATTGTGTATAAACCCACATTGTATGAATCTTCCAACCAACTTGAATATCCCCGTGAAGAGTCGGTCCATTGTACATTATAAATTGTAAAAGCATCGGGGTTCCTTTATTGACATCTCAGCGCCTCCATCTTATCTGTGCGTTACATACTTTGTGTGACAAACACAACTCCGAATCCTCTCCCCGTCTCATGCGCTTGCAATTTCTCACATCGAGCAAGAATTTCTCCCGACGAATCCATTCAGGCCCGGGGTATCTCAATAACAAGGATGGCGGAAAGTGCTTCGGCTCTGCAAGTCAGCATGCCATCATCACGCCCTGCGCAAGCGACTCTGGACGATTTTGAACTCGGAGAAGAAGTCGCATGGGGGTCATTGGCCACGGTAGGCTTCAGGGCACTTTGTTACCATATAATATCTTGATAAAACGCTCATGCCTAGATCATAGACGTGGTATACAAAAAGAACCAGAAACATTATGCTTTAAAAGTATTGAACAAGGCACAGTTGGTCAAAAAGAAAGTAATTCGCTCAGCGATTGTTGAAAAAGATGCGTTAATCGCACTGGGTACACGACCTGACTCTCATCCTGGAGTTATCCGTTTGCATCATTGTTTCCAAGATACCGCACAACTATGTGAGTTGACAGACGCATCTATCAGTTCGCGGGCCGCTCATGTTCCAGATTTTACCCTGGATCTGGCAACCAATGGTGATCTAAAGACTCTAGTGCAAAGATTAGGTTCCATATCGCTTAAATGTGCAAAATATTACACTGCTCAGTTAGTCGATGCGGTTCAATATTTGCATAGGGCTGGAGTGGTACATCGAGATATCAAACCCGAAAACATACTATTGGATAGTGCTATGCGCATCAAACTCGCTGATTTTGGTTGCGCTTATGTTGGGACAGATTTGGAAAGTAAGCTACTGGTGAAATAATCTGCCTGGATCTTTTTCACACCGGAGGGATAGCTCCGAGGACGAACACCTTTGTTGGGACGGCGGCCTATGTATCACCTGAGATACTCGCCAAGACAGAAGTAAATCCAAAGAGGTAAAGTTCTTACTCTCCTCTCCCCTTCCTTTCTTATTGGTATCATAGCCCAGACTTGTGGGCCATTGGTTGCATCATTTTCTTCTTCCTCTTTGGAGTTTCCCCTTTTTTGGCCGCGAATGACTACCTCACAATGAGAAAAGTGAGAACTCTTGACTATACCCTACCAGAGATTTGTGATAGCGACGCAGCTGATTTAATAAATCGTCTTTTGGTGCGCCATCTTTTTTATTCGGTGAATCCTTTCAATAACTGCTCAATGCCGGTACAAACCACAGGTCCCTGACCCACTTGAGCGCCTAGGCGTCGCACCCAATTCATCGCCTGAAGAATTTCGTCAGCATCCTTTTTTCGTCGGTCATCAGCATCCAACATCTGGGAAAGATACGTACGATGACCCAGCGTCGGTCATTGATTGGGATAATCTATGGACCTCTCCTGCACCCGAGATAGAAGTTGGGAGCTATAACTCACGACCACCACAAGCGCCTCCTGAAGACCTGTGGAAAGGCTTTGAAGCTGCCCTTCAGGTATCGCAGGATTAATTTATTCTCTCGGAACCTTTTAGTTTCCGGGCGTCACATCTTTTACCATGACATGTATATCCATCATACCCCTACACACACTACGAGCTCTGTTAATTCCCCGGCCTCCGACAACTTTCAGTTTGTCGTCGCAGACGAAACGTAGCTGGGGAATGGTCAAGATGTATCACTTGCCATACACCTTGCCTCCTCCTCAACTTTAATAACGTCAGCTCAGCCCTGAACTCGAGGTTGAGCACCAAGGTGTATATATATTCTTTTCTCCCTAAACTACCACTCGTTGCTTGTTTTCCACGAACCCGAAAAGAGGCATTCAAAGTTATATCAATTTAGTTCAAATTTGGAATGTCAAGGGATTCATACTGCTACCCAATCTTAGAGCAATGCTTCGTTATTACTGGCAGGGTTGATAGCTAAAAAGCTAAAATAACGGGCGCTGATGGTGAATTATATAATCACTTACTGTTCAGTGTGGTTAACACATGTTTTTGGCTTTCCGACAATCGCTGCGAATCCGAATCCCCAAAGTCTTTTTGCCCATGCCAAGTTTTTAGGGCGGAAACTCTTCTCTCCTCTTGACAATATCCACACAGCATATACCCAAATATCCATAGGTTTCGTCAAGATGGTTTCTCGAGGTCGTCGACGAGTCCGATCCAACTTGAAAAATATGGATAGAGCAGCAGCCAGCGTGAGCCGAGGTCACAAGTCAGAGACTATGACATGGGATGAACTCGAAAATTGGCAAAAGGATAATGAATATATTCTTCGTGGTTATAGACGGTGAGCTTCGTAATCCACGGCAGGCAATAAAAGAAAGAGATTAACTGTTAAGATGCATAATAGACTTCAATATAACTGGTTGGGCTGCTTCAGTTCCATCTTCAGCTGTATGTTCATTGACGAACTTTAAGGACTCAACTAAGTGTTTGTAGATATCCATAACGAAACGAGTACAGACAAAACTCCTTCATAACACCCTCCGCAACTACTGACACGCAAATCTTCGATTCATAGTCAACATACACACCCACTTATGGGGCGCTGTGCTATTTTCTTATTTTCTGGCAACCTTCTATCCGACGTATGTTCAGCTTCATGGCGTTACAACATGGAGAGATTCCGCTGTCATTGGTATATTTTTATCGTCTGCGACCTTTTGCCTCGCGGCCAGTGCTTTCTATCATACATCAGGTTGTCACTCACAAAAGGTACGACATCAGCATGGACATCATGTACTCTAAACTCAAGTATGATATTAGGTTGCCTCTCGTTGTCATGCATTTGACTATTCCGGCATAATTGTCCTCATCGTAGGCTCGTTTTATCCCTCAATTTATTATGGATTCTTCTGTGACTCCCATGTTCAAGCATTTTACCTTGCCACCATGACCATTGCGGGTTTAGGTAAGATCATGATCGTCTTTATATTATGATCCTCGTCGTGTTCAAGCAAGATGTAGGCGCGGCATACATAGTTCTCAATCCAGAATACGCCAAACCCACTCATCGGGGAGCTCGCACGATGGTCTTCATCGGCCTTGGGTTAGGTGCTATCGTTCCAACGGCGCACCTGTTCTTAACTCATGGCTTTAATAAACTGGTCACGGAGATGGGTGTCAACTGGCTGTTGACGTCTGGCGCTCTCTACATTGTTGGTGCATTGCTGTAGTAGGTTACATCCATTTCTCCTCGTTTCATGATCTCCGTCTCCGAGATCGTCGTCGGAATTGAAACTATTGAATGCTTACTATGACTCCCTTTTACAGTGCAAATCGAATCCCAGAACGTCTTTCACCTGGCCGTTTTGATTTCTTGCTTGCGTCACACCAATTATTCCATGTCTGTGTCGTTTTAGCAGCTCTGGCACATTACCAAGGCGTGCTGACGTGCCTCCATTATCGAATGTTACGACCCACTTGTGGAAAGTAAGGTACATGAAGGTCTAAAGATTTTTCACGTCATTCGTGTCATTGTAAGCTCCACTCTTGGTCATTTCTCATTGATCTCTAATTTTCTTGTCTAGTATCTCCAAGAAGTGATTGCCGCTAGATGTATGGTTACAGAGATATTTTTTCGAAAGCAAATGAATCCGGCTTCTTCCTTGAACATATTAAAGCTTGGCGGTCATGCATCATTATCAAGGAACTTACTATTGTTGCATCTTCAAACGCTCAATCATCTACATTACGAAATAGTGCCCACGCAAACTGTATCTCATGCGAATATTAAAATCAAGGTGTAGTGGTGCGACGGATCTACAAGGCGGCTTTAAAAGAGGTGTATAATCCCTGATAGCTGAGTGGTGGCTTGGGGAAAATGACTCAATCATAGTGACCCGCCATGTGCCTGCATCAATCAAGTATGTAAAGGAAACACCAAAATTATCACCGCAGCAAAGAAGGTTTAAATCGGGGGTACATGACGGTTGCGAGATCCACTTTTTAACCTATCGTTTTGTCAGTTTGCCGTTGACGAAAACAGTAAGGTTAGTACCAAAGTCATTTTTATCCAGTCCGTGGTCAGGGTCCTTGGATTTGGACAAATTTACCCATACACTGTGGCTAGGGTTTATAGACGAACCATTGGGTGTGAAACGCAGTGGTTCCAAGTGGCAAGCTGTGTGGAATTGCAATAGTTCTTTGACAGTCTGGTTCGGCACGTGTATGAGAAGCATTGGGTTGGGTTGATTCCCGGAAGGTGTGGCCACAGCTCACTTCGGGACCGACCTCTAATAACCAACAGATCTCCAGAAAATAAAATAGGAAAAAAAAGAGAAAAAAAAAGTGTGTCAAGATGTCTTCCAGATCCTCAACGGTCCGCCCGATTGGCAAGTCTTCGAATACGCTTCCGTAAATCTACATGACCGAAATGAGTTCTACATGGATTGCCCTGTCCCTCCGGGCCTGTACAGCATGGCACTCCAGGTATAAAGTACCAGGACCTCTATCCATGGCCATTGTAGTACCCCGGCTGGACCTGAACGTTTTATACCTTCTCTACGAGCTTTAAGGCTTGCCCGACAACCTCTCTGCTCTCCATGCCTTATAGTGTTGGCCTCGAATCAGCCGTCACCGCCTTTCTGTCCGCGGGGTTGGCAACTCAATTCACGGTCGCTGTTATAGTGTTTTTGGTCATCATTTCTATTATTTCTGCCTCTCAAGAAGAAGGCGTTGACGCACCCAGGTCCTTGCCGGGGTATTCCATCTTCCACATTACACCTTTCTTTCGCAAGAGATATGATTTTCTAAACTGGGGCTTTCATGCTACTGGCCAGAATATCTTCCAGCTTAACCTACTACGAGTATGTCCTTTTATTTATTACTTTCATACTTGGGCAGTAGCCGTTAGCTTATATTTCTTGTTTTTCTGTAGAATACAGTCATTGTCGTTTCTGGAGAGAGCGCAAGACAGACGTTCTTTACAGCCAAGGGACTTGACTTGACAGAAGGCTTCAAAATCCTTTCTGGAGCTGTGAGTACTTGCGTCCTCTCAATTCATATAATCTAATTGGTGTTTTTCGAGCAGCTCCCGATGGTGCGCGGTGTAACGTCTGATTTACAGATGCGAAGGGTATCTCTCATACACAAGCGGCTGGCTAATGTGCAAAGGAACGCCTCTCTCTCTTCTTGTAAGTAATGTTGTTGTCGTTGTTTTCCTTCTTAACATTCTTTATATCAGTAATCCCTTACCTCCTCGACGATACTCGTAGAGTCATGGAGAACTGGGGAACCTCAGGAAAATTCGATCCTTTTGATAATGTCTATGAAGTCAGTCTCACTATTCACCGTTTATTTACTCCCATATTGACGATTATTCACATTCGCAGCTCTTATTCCAACTTACCATACGCAGTTTGTCGTGTACCGAAATTTCAGACGATCCTGCGCTTGTCGCACGCCTCAAAAAACTCTACGATACACTAGATGTCGGAACGACACCTGCGACTGTTCTTGTCCCCTGGCTTCCAACGCCTGCTATGATCAAAAAACTCTGGGCGACCAATGAAATTTATAAAATTGTCATTAAAGCAATAAAAGATAGAGAAGATAGTGGTATCTCGCGGGGAGATACTCTTCAGATGCTTTTGGACACTGGGGATGAACAGCTTGTAGTCGTGGGGGTATGTGTTTTCTTTTTAGACATCTCTTGGCTTGTTTCCATCTGCAACTCTTGACTGACAAAAAACATCTCTAGTTTATTATGGGACTGTTGATTGCCGGAGCTAGAGCAACTGGCACGACAGGTGAGGCATTACCACGTCCACACCAGAAGTCTCATGCGGATTTTTTTGCTGACCTGAAAATTAACAGCTTCATGGCTCATTACTTACCTCGGCGGTCATCCGGAATGGAGAGCCAAAGTAGCGGCGGAGGTAGAGTCTCTGCTCGCATACCACCCTGCTTCTCCAATCTTGGGCTCTTCTAGTTCTCCCATCTCCCTTTCCTCATTATCAGCACGCCTCAGTATCATTCCTCTCGAAACTTGGGAGACTGAGACACCTATCCTCGATTCTATTATCAGGGAGACGACGCGTGTGGCTCAACCTCATACTGCCATGAGGCGCAATCTTGGACCTGAACTGTACATCAATAACAAACTAATACCTACTGGCGCCTATGTTATATATCCGTTTAGTGATGTTCATCTTGACCCAGAAGTATACCCCGATCCGTGGAAATTCGACCCATCCAGAAAGGAGCCCACCCATATACCATTTAGCTATGTTGGCTGGGGAGGAGGTATGGACTCTGCATCGTGGCCTGTAACTGTTATTAATCTCCTTATGTTTTACAGGCAAGACAACATGCCTGGGGACTCGGCTCGCCAAAGTCGAATTGAAATTGGTGACAGCTATGTTCGTACTCGGGTTCAACCATTCTGTCATCGATAGATCAGGGGCGCCGTCGAATCCTCTCCCGGTCCCCAACTGGAATGACATCCTACTCTGCCGACCACCTATCGGGTCCTTCAATTTAAAATACCAGAGGACGGCCTTAGCCCTCTAAATTTTCGTTTAGATGGTCGCCTCTGGATCCATCCTTGTCCTTTTTTCTACTGGAAGCATTACATCTTGCACCGTTTTTCTTGCTGAATGACTTTTCGTCACTCACGACCTGACTTATTCCTTTTCGGTATATATTGGACGCCTTTTCTATGTCATACTTATTTATGATTATATCTAACCCTCGATGGTAGCAAGATGCGCATACAACCTATTATATTGTATGTATTTCAATATGTACTATAACACGGACAGAGATTCTTGCTTTTGCCAGTATGTAGTCCATCATGTAGACGGTAGTTATAGGTATTTGTACCTTCATGGACATAAAATAGATGCATTTTTGACGGAGAGGTTGATAGGAACCTGAGGAAGTTAATTGTTCAACGCGGGTTTCGTCACCTCAGTCCTACGTAATACGAGTGCATCCGCCTTCGATGTCAAGATACTTGGACAGCGTTGACCAAGGGATTCGCTAGACGGCTGCGGTATGTTGAGGGCGGAAGCGACGCGTGCTTGCCTTCGAGAGCCGAGATTAACGAAACGTAAACCTGTCGGTTGGGCCGAGTCCATGACCCTCTTGTTCCATATCCCAATCGTGGTCGTCCTTATTTCGAAGGCTCTTCCTCAACGCCCGTAAGTTTTGTGTCTCTGAAATTTCCTTCTGGCGTCTTTCTAGCATTATTTCCTCTCTCTGTTTCCTCTGTTTAATGGCTAGGGCTGCCCGCCTCTCTGTTGATGGTTCCCATTTGCTTTTTAAAATCCTTCTCACCGCCTCTGGACTTATTTTGAATTTATCCGCTATCATTGGGGTATTGAACTTCTCCGGATCAAGACGATGTAGCTGGCGAACCGCATCCATCGCTTCGCGCGAGAGCTTACGCGGTGGCGCCCAACCCTCTGGAAATTCCTTGCGTATGGTCTCTCGATGCATTTTGTATTCGAGGGGGGTAGGTTTCCCTGATGGCTGTCGAAGATGAGGTGGAGGTGTGTTTGAGTTGGCTCCGTTAACGACTTCGTTATCTTCTGATAGGTCTATGACTGCATCATCATCTTCCAATATTGACCTTGGTCTGGGAACTCCTTCGAGACGCCATTTGTCCCTGCCAGACACTGCGGAGTAGTATCGAGCAATAGGGTTTCTGGCGCATATTTGGGGAATTCTAGAGGTAGACTGAAGCCAGTAGTAGTTCATGGCCAAGTTCAGTATGGTCACGTGGCCATTATTTGGGATCAGATTACCAGAGTAACGGTTAACCAGACTCAAACGCTCTTGTGAAAGTATATTCTTAATCTTCAACGTCCTCGTTCTTTCTTGGCCATAGACGGCCTTGACGATTTTTTTGGAACCGAAATGGCTGATGTCACGGACCCCACTATAAACGAAGGTCGGTCACTAAACATGATTGGGCGGGTGAATCTCGGTTGTGGCTGACTATTGGTATCCAGCCTACCTCGAGGTCCGTAATGATAAATGCGATACCAACTGGTTGCTGTTGGATTACGAGTCCGAAAAATCCGACAAACTGAAACTTTCACAAGTTGGGACCGGGGGTTTAACTGAACTCAGGGAAGCGCTTGATGACTCCAAAGCATCCTATGCTTATGTGCGCATTACCTACGCTAACGACAAAGAGTCAACGCGCCAAAAGTTTATCCTTGTGGTCCGTCTCCCCCCCCCCCCCCCCCCCCGTTCCTG
>Ga0193743_1000438_pt1 | contig 32934 bp, 24 predicted proteins | sample L2c2metaG_FD_143038 | JGI IMG/M metagenome (GOLD analysis project Ga0193743, IMG submission 143038) | Soil microbial communities from a riparian zone of the East river system, Colorado, United States - L2c2 | ecosystem: Environmental > Terrestrial > Soil > Riparian zone | place: USA: East River...
GCAGCATGTACGGACCCTCATCCCCGAATACCGACCGCCAAAAATGGCCCGCGGGCTGTCCAGACCAGCTCGGTTATGGATACGGGCCACTCGATACCCCACCCATGCCGCTCATCTGCTGGGATTTCTGTAAATGGACCGGGATCTTCCGGGTAGACTATCCGGGCTGCCTCGCTGCGACGGTCGAACTCGTCCTCGTCAGAGTGCAGCAAGCGGCCGATCTCACAATTGTGGGTGTTTGTGCCTGGAATGCAACATTCGGGGTCAAGGTAGTACTCGGGGCCGGTGCGAGAAAACATCTCGGTCCCGCAAAGAAAGCAAAATCCCGCGTACTTTTTGTCACCAAGTTCAGTCACGGACACAGCCCTCCACGCTACCATTGTTTTTGCTCTCACGGTAATGAGGAAATCGTTTAGGCCGCCTTAATTGCCGTCCACGCAGCAACCCTGTTAAGCCACCCCTGAGAAATCGCTTATCATCGGCATGCGTAGCCGCGAGGTCAAATAAAACTCTCGGCATCCCCCCGCGAACTCGGCCAGCAGATCCGCCGCTATTAACCCGTTTACTGCGGCACCGTCAATGGGCCCACGCTACACCAAAACAATTCGGCGTATCTCAGATAGCAACGTGGCCGGTTTCACTGACCGGCCTAGTGATCATCGAGATAATGCCCCTGGCCTAATGTATTAAATAATACTATTCCTTACCGCGCCTCCATCCCAGTAGAACCCCGGTTCGTCCGATCTGGGGTTGTGAGGAAGACCAGCTCAATGTGCTTTCTTCAAAAACGCCAACACACCGATCACTGCCCCGATCATACCCGTCAACACCGCGACAAACGAGATCAACACTCCGGCCACTTTGATGTAGAAGTCACGCCTCTTATCAAGTTGTTCTCGTACAGCGATGTGGAGCTTAATTCTTTCGGCTACGGGGAGGAATCTGCCTCCGTATTCGCCGTTCTCCCACACAACATCCGGCACATCGATATAGAGGTGTCGCGCTTTCTTATACAACCAGCGGCTTTGGAACTCGTAAAGTTCATCGGTCCGCTGCGTCTCCTCGAACCTGCCATCGTAGCTAAGCGAATCAGCAGCCTCTCGGTCTGTCTTTTTTAGTTGGGCAATCTCCCGGCTGTACGCCTCACTTACTATGTCGATCTGGCGTTGTCGCGACCACACTGGGAGTACGCGCTCCAACCGGACGAGCAACCTCAATCGCTTTTTGGGAAGCTTCAGCATCGGAGGTCAAGTGTGGGGGAAAGCGGCGGCTGTTTGAACTCAACAGTCGCCTTAAACTTTCCGCTCTGAAACTCCTGGAGTGCAGCCCCTATCTCCTCATTGGGGACGCCTTCGCCTGTCAAATATTCAAGGAGTTCGTCTTGGGAGACTTCGCCGAGCGTTTTATCGTGGCAGATCTCAAGGCATGCTCCGTACTTATGTAGTAGGCGCTATAAAGAGCGCCGTTCTTAGTGATGTTGATCCGGGCCATGTTTGGTCTCTAGGCCGAGAGCATATCATGGTCTGCAGCGATCCGTACAGGACTCTTTCAGGCGAAATTCGGTCCGAACTGTCACTCCCAGGGATCGTCGGAAGATGCGTGGTCGTCGAGAAACCCTTTCATAACGAGTCCGGCACTCACCATAAAATATTTCTGCTTCTGATTGAATGCGTCCCCGAAGCCACTGACGAGTCTTTCAATCAGCTCGACCTTTTCTGCTTTCGTGATGACCAAATGGCTTACATGATTTTTTGAATCGGGCCGCATATCGATTAGAATCATGCAAATCAGCGGTGTAACATTGGTAAATATTGTGTGGTCAACGTCTTCAAGCTCGGCCCTTATTTTGGGCATCTGGGCGGCTACCTTGCCATAGTCAACGCCAGGCTTCGGACCACTCAGGATCTCCGTAACGACGTCGATCATCTGTTGATGGAGGTCGATCTTGTGCTTATCGAATGCTATGAGCCCGGGAATCAGATCAGCAAACTGCTCCGTCAGACGCATATCCTTCAACATCCGGATCTGTGATTTCAGCTCCAATTGAATGAGCGTGCTGAAGTGGATCCCACTGGTCAGCTTCTCTTGGCTGGTTACAGTCCCCTGCATGTCCGCTTCACCTCTGGCTCGCACCTCCTCAATTGATATAAGTTCACGAGCATATTCCGTCGCGACCGTTAGAGGCGGAGTTGGAGGCTTTGCCACTTCGGAAGCCCACGCAGCAACTTGAAGGAATAAAAAAAGAGTCAGGATCATGAATGTCGTCTTCCGGAGGCTAGAACAAATCACTTTCGCTGCTCCTCCATTGTTTTGCTAAAGATGGCGAGCGCTCTAAAATGCGCTAACTCATCGCGAAGTTCCTCTTCGGAATACTGTTTGTTTAGCCGATGGAAGGCATGAGCCGCAGCCAGGCCGACCGACAGGCTCAGGTTGTTATCGTCCGCATACACGCGGTCGACCTCTTGAGCCAGCTGAATTTCGGTAAAACCCTCTACAAGATCCGTCTTTCCAAGCGCGTCGTAAAGGATCTTGACCTCTTTCGATTTACTAGGCATAGCGGCATCCCACGTCTTCTTCCCTTGTATGGTGGCCCAAACGTATCCCGACGAGAAGCCCATAATCCAGAATGATTTTTCGACTAGACTCCATCCTTTCCAGGCGCGACCGTTCCAGGCGTCCATGGTCCGATCTGAATCAGCCGCCAGTGTTAGGTGGGGGCCACTAGAGGTAATCGCAGCAGCACTAAGGAGCATCTTCCGCCGATTTATCATTAAACCTCCAGAGTAGGATTATCCTTATAGGTGCTTCAGGGCTCGCATAATTCTCAACGCCGATTTACGGACTTCAGCGGAGATTAACATTTCCCCTAAACCCACAAATCCCGAGACACACCACGCTTTATCTGGTACTTTGTCCACAGAATGGACTTGCCCAGAACATCCAATAGGTGTTGAATTAAGTTTGGAAAGGATAATAAGAAGAGAAACCGAAGTGTCCGCTTCGGTCCCCCGTTAAACGAATGAATCAAACAGAAGTAATTATCTCTATATTTGTACTGGTGTTAGTTATCGCACTCAGTAGAGTACGCAGCGTTACAGTTACCCTGAAATAGGATGCTCAGATGAACCAAACCGTGTTACCGGATATCAAGAGAGTCCATGTTTATGGCCTCTATGTGCTGCAAGTACCATCTCCATTGCAATGTTGCGCCAGTTCAGCTACCGATGTCAAGGTGCAAGCACTGAGACAGCATCGGTAGCCTAAAGGCGATGAGATCAGGGCCCGCTGCGTGGTGATCACAGCCGGGCCTTGATCGTCTGTCGCCATGACTTAAAGCACAAACGCGCTGTTAATTCTGTCGCGAGTCTGAACCGTCTGGTCATCACTACTCGCAAGATACCGCAACGTAGTATCGAGGTCCGAATGCCGAAGCCACCGTTGTATCGTCCGCACCGGAACTCCGGCCTCGCTATGACGGGTAGCGAAAGCTTTCCGAAATCGATGCAGTATCCAAAAATCACAGACAGGATGATCTGCGCAGGACTTTCCTTGCTTATTTGTGCAGTGCCCGCAATTCAGGCCGCCGCGTAGCGCCAGTTTCTTCAGCGTTCGCAAGAAGTGGCCCTCGGGCTTGCCGTCCGTGCCCGGGAAAATCAATCGGCCAGTTGGGTAGCGCTTTTTCCGATTCGCCAGAAGTTCAACCATGAAGTCCGGTAGCGGAACAAGACCTTCCTCATGGTCCTTGGTCGTGAATTGAAGGCGAGAATCCCGCTTTTCCGTTATAGAGAAAGTTCTTTCCTCTAAATCAACGTCCCTCCAGGTCGCATGCGCCACTTCTTTTTCTCGCGCCCCCGTGCAAAGAAAGAATTGGAATAGGTCTCGCTCATCAACATCCGCAGCCGCTATCAGCCTAGCGATGTCTTGCCGAGTATACGCCTTGACTAACGGCTCTGTGTACCGCACTCGATCCGTCTTTTTCAGTGGCCATTTCAGCTCTCGACTTAAGAAGAAAACTTTTAGGTCCCTGACGTTGTTCGCGACCGTGCGCGGACCTTTGCCTAGAGACTTTAAATGTGCGATGAAGTGCAGCAGGTCCTTGCGGTCGACATCCTCTAGGTAGGTCTTTCGGCAGTCGGCCAGAAACAAACGCAGCGCCAAGTCATAGGCCAGCCATGTGCGATTAGATTTGGCCATCTTTACTTCGGCCAGATATTCCGCCGCAGTTTCCTTTATTTTTGTTTTCTTCGGTGCCAGCGGATCGTCGGCAGCAGTTCGCCCAATTGCCCTTCCAGAGAGCGCCCACTCTTTGCGTTGTTGGCCTAAGAGCGCCGCAACCGGGTCAGGCCCAACCTGGTCCCATATACGCTTACCATTGTTGGCTGCATAGCGAAGGCAATATATGCCCTCTGGGTGGTGGTGCTGCTGCCCGTCGATGAGCGCATAAAGAGGTTTGAGTTTGCCGTTTCCGGTTTTAACAGGGTCGACGTAACGTCGTGTCCCGTCAGGTAAGATAACTCGTATTTTCAGTCGTACAGTCGGTTGCCGCGAGATGTTGTCGCTCCCAGGAATTAATACCCGGGATATTGGCAAGATCTGCAAAAAAACTGTAGCCAGCTAGCTAAGTCTTTTTGTTTGCAACACTGGCGGAGGAAGAGGGATTCGAACCCCCGAGCGAGTTACCCCGCTAACGGTTTTCAAGACCGGCGCATTCAACCGCTCTGCCATTCCTCCACTCCTAACCTAACATGCACTCACGCCTTAAAAACCGTGCCGCGGTCAATCAGGCGAGGCAGTGGAACGGGCGGCCGCCTTCCCGTTTGGCGCGGATCGGAACAGGCGAAAAGCGGAGGGCGCATAGTCAGCGGGCAGGTAGGCTCCCGGGATCGCGGTCACGTTGCCGTCCCGAACAGCATTATAGTGCGGAGACATGATTTCGACACCCGCTTCGTTGAACTTATCTTGAATGTTTTGATGCAGACCGCTGTAGAGCAGCGCCATCCGGCTGGGCTGATCCGTATAAGCATTGATCTCATACGCGACATAGAAGTCGTCCAGACTCGTCTGCAACACGAAAGGCCTGGGCTCCGGCAGAATACCGGGAGTGGCCTCAGCGGCGCCGATGAGCAGTTCATGGACCTGCCGCCATGGCGCATCATAACCAATCGTGACGCCGGTGTGAAGGATCAGCGGCTGCCCTTGCGCGGAAGCGCTGAAATTGATGATATGGCTGCCGAGCACAAGCGAATTCGGAATGGTGATGTGTACGTTCTTGATGGTCTTCACGTGAGTCGCAAGTAGCGTCTTGCCTGTCACGTCGCCAACGGTATCCGCAATCTGAACCCGGTCTCCGATGCGGAACGCCCGCGTGTAGGTGAGAATCACCCCGGCGATCACGTTCGCCACCGCTGAGCTCGAGCCTAGGGAGAAAAGAACACCAAGAAAGATTGATATTCCCTTGAATGCCGGCGAATCGGACCCCGGCAAGTACGGAAACATGACTACTAGAGCGAACGCAAGAATGAGTAGCTGTGCAATCTTGAAGGTGGGCATCGCCCATTCCGCATAGAAGCCCGGCCAACTGATTGTTCCTCGTTCGATCTCTTGGAACAGGAAGCGCACAAACCGCAGCGCGAGGTAAGAAAACACCACGACAACCAGAAGGATGAGCAGACTCGGCAGATAGGCAACGAACGCGTACCAGCCGGTGCCGATGGGCGACAGCACATAAGCTAGAAGCGTCGCGCCAAAAGTCCTGGTCCAGGGGAAGAAGCTGAACACAAGCGGAATGTAGAAATACAGCAGCATTACCGTGATTCCAAACCGGACCAGCCGCGCGCACTTCACCAGCGTCTCGGTAATGCGGGCCGCCGACAGCAACTCCAGCGACTGAATTTTGAGCGTGCGGATGTGGGTTCCGCGCCGCCGCTCGATGGCTGCGTAAAGCTTGGGAGAGTACCGCCGAAGAGCAATCAAGACTGCGATCAGGACAAGCGTTGACAAGGTGGCATACAGAGCCCCGGCCATCAAACTTTTGTAGGTATATTCGCCGCGCACTTTCGCGAGGGCGGCGCGTATCAGCTGGACGTTGTTGTTCGCGAGTGCGGATCGGGAAAGCCCCGCGGCCGCCGCATCGGGCTCGGTCACGGTCATGATAATCTCATCGCCCGCCAGGATGTCGGTGCTGGTCTCGTGTTCATCCGCGGCAATCGCGTTCGAACTAACGCTCACGTCTCTAACCAGATGTTCGAGCTTAGTGCTCGCGGCCTTGGCTCGATCTCCCGGTGAGAACGGCCCAAGCCGGACGCGGATCGGGAATAAAGTCTGGTCTCCGATCACGACATCGGCCGGCGCCTTACGATCGGAATCCTTTTGCGGATTCTGCTGGGCAGACGCACAGCAGACCAACAACACTGGTATCGCCCTCAACAGAATATGCGACGCTCTTCCCAACAGGCCTCCCGGCGGAGAATATTTCGTAAACATAAGGCGCTCCTCCTCCCCGGCCAATGGATTTTCAAAAGCCGCTCCTGGCCGAGGTGACATCTATAGTGACATCCATAGAAGGAATCGTTTAGGGCGCTGCATGAAACAACGAAAACAGTTTCGTGACTGTGTAACATTCATCACGTAAACTTCGGTGCGTAATGAGAAATCTCACCTTGCGCCGGGTCACTGGCAAATCATCGCCGTGCTTGCCATTACAGTCTCCGTTCGCTCGCAATCGCCTAACCTGCTCAGGTCGGTCCTGCGGCAGACGGCGGCTTCCTGCCGAACACAGGCTGGCGCATCCGGCCCGCCGGAAAAACCATCCCGCTTTCTACCCTTCCCATTTCCACGGCAGTGACGTCTGATGGCCAACCGGAGAAAACGCCGCATCTGATCGCGGATATTCTGCGGCGATGCGTTACGAGACAACGCGGGCAGTCCCGCCGGGAATCCTGTTCCCAGCCTTACAGGCGTGTCCACTCCTATCAAACATGTCATTCTCCTGATGAAAGAGAACCGCACGCCTGACCAAGTGCTCGGTGACATGGGATACGCCCGGCGGATGTATGCGCGTCCTCCTGCAACTCCAGAAGGCGCCAGGTCGTCTGAAGCCGGCGTTCAGATCAGCGGTGTAGAAGATCCGGTACTCAAAGACCAGCTTCTACTTCAGGCAGCACGACCGCTCGAGCTCATTCTAGGCTTAACGCCGATGACCATGTTCGACGCGGCCGCTCGTCCTATGTGGAACGCTTTCTCCAACAGGCCGGATCTCGCCGGCTACGCGAACCAGCCTGCGCGCGTTCCTCTCGACATAAAGAATCCGGCGCATTCCGCCTTAGCGGAAAGATCGAATCGGCTGGACTTCAGCGAATCTGACTTAGCAGATGCGCGCGAGTTGAATGAAATTCTTTGGCTCGCCATTCGAGGCACACCGCCGCCCGGGCCGCTGCGGAAAGTAGTGGCTCGCAGTTCGTTATTGCGACAGTAGTATCATTAACTAGTGCCATCAATAAGCTGTACGCTCTTATGAATTTCTCCTTCTTTGGCTTGGCGCTCCTGCTGGGCTGCCGCCATGGCATGGACGCGGACCACTTGGCCGCCATCGACGGTTTGGCCCGCATCCGCAACAGTCCCTGGAACGGCGTGCTGTTTGCTCTCGGGCACGCGTTAGTCGTGACATTGCTTGCGGCCGGTATCGGTGGGTTCTCCGCCATTCACTGGGAAATTCTTTCTCCCTGGATGCTCATCGCAATCGGCACCATCAATCTATACCGGCTATGGCGCCGTTCGTCGCACCACCCGCAGCACCGGCTGCTCACCTCCAGTCCACTTCTGTTGGGCATCGTTTTCGCCGCGGGCTTTGAAACTGCCTCTCAGTTGTCGGCTCTCGCGCTCGCGAACCAGAAGAATGCCTGGTGGCTGGGGGCGGCATTCGGATTGGGAATGATGATTGTAGATGGAATAGACGGATACAATGCTTCGCTGGTGCAAAGCGCGGGAAGCGGAAATTCCGTGCGCGGCCAGCGCGCTTCCCGCTGCCTCAGCATCCTGGTGGTCGTTACCTCTTATGCGCTCGCCGCTGCCGAATTAGCAAAGCTCGATATCGACCGCTTCACTCTGCCCATCGGCGTGGGTCTTTTTGTGACAGTGTTGTCGCTTCGAATCGCCGGCCGCCAGCTTTCAAATAGCGCCAAGCAGTCGTATTAAGCCACTGGCCGTGCTGATCGCCAGCGCCTTATCGTTTGGGGCCCAGCGAACCTGCGTAATGCCCGCGCCCTCATCCCAGGTCTGCAGCGGAGATGCGCCTTTCGTGGATTGTTTCGCTGAGTGCCCAGCGGGACGCCACACACAAACGCGGCCCTCGCCGCACCCGGAGGCCAGGAGTTCGCCTTTGTGCTGATATTCGAGCGCGCTCACCACTGCATCGTGCTTTCGGAGTTCGATGGGCCGCGTGCCTGCCGGTCCCTTTCCGCCGCAATCCCAAATCGTGATATTGGCGCTCCCGCCGGTAGCCAGATAGCGGCTGCCTGCGTCCCAGGAAAGTTCACGCACCTTAGCCCCGTAACCGGACATCTCCAAGTCCTTGCCCGATTTCCGGTACCAGAAATGCACGCTTGCATCCTGATTGCCCGTCGCCACATAATTGGCATCCGGGCTCCACGCCACCGCCAGGATAGACCCCTTCCAGCCGAAAGACTTTACCGGCTGCGCCGATCCGGCGTTGAACGTGGCCAATTGGCCATAGCAGGCCGAAGTGAAAAATAGCGTGCCGGGTTGCCATTGCACATCTGAAATAGTGCTCGGATGGGCCGGGTACTCCCGCACGCAATCACCTTGCAGATTCCAAAGCTTCAGATGTCGTCCGGCTGCCGATACCAGCAGTGGCGCTGCGGGAGCAAACGCGACTTGCTCCACCCAGGCGGCGCCGGCATCCATGGAATGCAGCAATTCGCCCGATGCCGCGTCCCACAGCTTCACGCGGCCATCCTGACCGCCACTAGCCAGAAACCGCCCATCGTGGCTCCAGGAAAGACACTGCGCTCCGTGTTCATGTCCAGCCAGGCTGCGGGTGCGCTGCGTACTGTCGGCGCTGAGGACATGAATCCTCCCTTCGACGCACGCAGCCGCCACGGAATCGCCGCTGGGTGACCAGGCAAGGCGAATGACATGGTCGCCCAGGTTCGCTTCCCATCGCGTTTCCCCAATTGCGTTCGTCGCCGGCGCCGCTACGCCAGACACTGTTCAAAGCCTTTCGTAAGCCCGGCCCGATCCAGGTTCCGGCCTATAAAAATGAGCGAATTGTGGCGTGGCTCGGAACCCCACTCGCGGTCCGGCCGTCCGTCGAACAGCATGTGAACGCCCTGAAACACGAAGCGCCGCGAATGTTGAGCGATACTCAAGATCCCCTTCATCCGAAAAATATCCACCCCGTTCTCCGAAAGAAGTTTTTGCAGCCATTTATTGAGCTTCTTCTCATCTACGTCGCCTTCGGTAGTGATGCCAACCGATGAAATCTCCTCGTCATGTTCATGGTCGGGCTTGTACTCTTTCTGCAGGGCATATTCAACGGGAATCGCCATGGCGAATTCGTCGGGGTGATGCTGCGTAAAGAGCGCGTAAGCGCCCGCGCGCCGAATATCTATGAAGAAGCGTTTTTCACCATCCCGCAGCATGAGTTGATGCAGTATCGTTCCCGGTGAAATGGAGCCGCCCGGCTCAACCGGCTGCTCTTTATCGGAGAACGTCAGAACGGCATCGAACTGCACGCTTTCGAGCGATTGGAAGGAAGCGTTTTCCAGCGGCATCAGCACCGCATTCATCGTAGGGTCGGGACCGCTCTGCATCACCAGGTCGTACCGGCCTGCTTCAAACTGGTAAACACCCGCCCATTCGAACGGATATTCGGGCTCCAGGAACATCGGATCTACCTCGAGCGCCCGGTCCAGATTGAATCCGCCGATATTGAGAATCTTGTCCATGCCGACCTCAGCGCGCTCGGTCCTGTAGACCTTTGCCGCCAGATTCATTTCGCGGATCCGGGCCTCCAGGCGATCGATCTCTCCCGCTGGAACCAAATCGGTCTTGTTGAGCAAAATGACGTCGGCAAACGCAATCTGCTCCTTGGCTTCACTCGATTCGTCAATGTGCTGCCAGATGTGCCGCGCGTCGATGACGGTAACCACTCCGTCCAGCGCCATGCGGCCCCGCATTTCGTCGTCCACAAAAAACGTCTGCGCCACCGGCGCTGGGTCGGCCAGGCCCGTAGTCTCAATCATGATGTAGTCGAAACTATCTTTTCGCTTCATCAGATTGCCCAGGATGCGGATCAAATCTCCCCGGACCGTACAGCAGATACAGCCGTTATTCATCTCGAATATTTCTTCTTCGGCGTTGATCACTAGTTCGTTGTCCACGCCGATCTCGCCGAATTCGTTTTCAATCACGGCAATGCGCTTGCCGTGCTGCTCGGTAAGAATCCGGTTGAGCAAAGTGGTCTTTCCGGATCCCAGGAAACCCGTCAATACAGTAACTGGAACTCGCTTTTCAATCGTCTCGGTCATCAGGTAAACTCCTTCTCCTTCTATGCAACTTCCGCGCGAAGCAATCTCTGCTCCGTAAACCGGTCGAAAGTCAAACAAGCGAGCGCCTGGGGCAGCGGGACGGCCGCGCCCGCCCGGTCACAGGCCGACGCCCAATCCGCTAGTTCCGCGAATTGGCTCTTCCGGTCCAATCCGCCCAGCCAAACCGTTCGCTGCTCCGTCACAATCATCACCACGTTGCTGACGTCGCATGGACCCACGCAGCCGCTGAACGTGAGATGCACTTTTCCTGGAAGCAGCCGCTTGCGCCACTCGGTTTTAAGCCACTCCCTGGGGACTTCAGGGTGTCCTTTATCCACTCGTCCGCAACAACAGCCCTCGCAAACAATCACTTGGGCCAGTCTCTTCCGGGAAGTTCCTTCGCTTGTGTCTTTTCGTCGCGCCATCCACCTCATCTTACTGCTATTGCGGTTGCGTTATCAGTACGGAGTTATCCTTCACGGACATACAATGAACGTAAATGCGTCCGTTGTCTTTGAAATGCTTGGTGTTGACAGGTTTAGTTGCGCACCTTGCCACCCCTTCCGCGTGGAGTTTTCAAGCTGCTCCCGTCACTCCGGTAAAGCACCTCGTGGTGATCTTTCCCGAAAACGTTTCGTTTGATCACTATTTCGCCACCTACCCGCGCGCTGAAAATCCTGCTGGTGAGCCCAGGTTCATCCCTGCCCCGGACACGCCGGCTGTTAACGGGCTGAGCGCCGCTTTGTTGACGCACAATGCGAATGCGTCGAATCCCGCCAATGGCGCTGGGGCCATTAACCCATTCCGCTTAGATCGTAGCCAAGCCGCCACCGCCGACCAGGATCACGGATACACGGCGGAAGAAATGGCGTTTCATGCCGGCTTGATGGACCTGTTCCCCAAGTCCGTGGGTAAAGGCAACCGCCAAAAGATAGACCCGTCCTCGCCGCTCTCGACAACCGGTCTGACCATGGGCTATTTCGACGGCAACACCGTCACCGCATTGTGGAACTACGCCCAGCGCTTCACACTGAGCGACAACTCTTATGGTTCGACATTCGGGCCGTCTACTCCTGGCGCCATCAACCTTGTCTCCGGTCAAACCAACGGCGTCGTGGACATGCGCAACGGCAAGGGTGGCGTGACCGATGGAGGAAACGGATCGTTCACTATCATTAACGATCCCGATCCCGTGGGAGATGTCTGCTCCGCCACAACGCGAGAACTCGTAGCCATGTCCGGCAACAACATCGGCAATCTCCTGAATGACGCCAATGTCACCTGGGGATGGTTCAGCGGCGGATTCGATCTGGGCGTCACCAATGCGAACGGCTCCACGAATTGCAAGCGGTCTTCTGAGTCGCCCGTCACGCATAAAACCGTGCCCGACTACATAGCTCACCATGAGCCGTTCCAATACTATTCATCCACCGCCAACCCCACGCACGCTCGTCCCGTCTCGGTCCAAGCCATCGGGCGACACGGCGACGCAGCCAATCATCAGTACGACATTCACGATTTCTACGACGCTGTCAAAGCCGGCAATCTCCCCGCCGTAAGCTTCCTGAAGGCTCCCGCTTATCAGGACGGCCACGCCGGGTATTCCAATCCGCTCGACGAACAAACATTTATCGTGCAAGTCCTTAATTTCCTGCAGAACACGCCGCAGTGGAGAGGCACCGCCGTGATCATCGCCTATGACGATTCAGACGGCTGGTACGACCACCAAATGAGCCCCATCGTGAACCAGTCGAGCGGCGCTCATGACGCGCTAACAGGGCCTGGCAGCTGCGGTGACGGAGCGAGTGCCTTGCCAGGTGTAGATGCCGCGACTCCCCACGCCCAGGGCCGTTGCGGCTTCGGGCCTCGTTTACCTCTGCTGGTCCTATCCCCCTGGGCCAAGGTAAACTTCGTCGACCACTCTCTAACCAATCAGGCATCCGTCATTACCTTCATCGAAGACAACTGGCTCCAGGGCAAACGCCTCGGACATGGTTCCTTCGATGCCATCTCGAACTCCATTACAGCCGCATTCGACTTTCATAGCCGCCCTCGGATGGGCAAGCTTCTTTTGAACGAACAAACAGGAGAAGTGATTTCTTCCCGGTGACGCGGCGAGAACTGCTCCAGGCGGGACTGGCCGCTTCCCTGCTCCGCTCTCCGTCGATTCTCGAAATCAACCGCCTGGAGAAGTTTGTAGATCCCCTCACCATCCCGCCGGTCGCGGCCATCGAGGGGGGGCAAAACGTCCCGCGATACCGTCTGGCCATGCGGCAGATACAGAGACGCATTCACCGTGATCTGCCGCCAACAACTCTTTGGGGCTTCAACGAATCTTCCCCGGGCCCGACCATCGAGGCCCGCCGCGGCCAGCTGCTCTCTATCGAATGGATCAATGCCCTACCCGGGAAGCATTTCCTGCCGATCGACCATTCGATACACGGCGCCGGATCCAACCTTCCCGCCGCGCGCGCAGCGGTGCATCTGCATGGCGGGCGCGTGCCGCCCGAAAGCGACGGCTATCCCGAAAACTGGTACGCCCCCGGCCAATCCGCGCTCCACGTTTATCCCAACCGGCAAGACGCCGCCACGCTGTGGTACCACGATCACGCCATGGGCATTACGCGCCTGAACATGCTGGCGGGCCTTTTCGGTTTCTATCTCATACGCGACGACGCCGAAGGCGCACTCAATCTTCCGCACGGCCAGTTCGAAATCCCATTAATGCTGTATGACCGGAGTCTGCGCGCCGACGGGCAACTCTTCTATCCGGTTTCGCCAGATCCCGCCAAGCCCTGGATGCCAGAATTCTTCGGAGATGCCATCCTGGCGAACGGCACGCTCTTTCCCTATTTCGAAGCCCAGCCGCGAAAATACCGTTTCCGGCTGCTAAACGCTTCCAACGGGCGCTTCCTCTATCTGTCTCTCTCAAACGGAGCCCCCTTGGTACAAATCGGCTCGGATCAAGGACTGCTCACCTCCCCGCTGGAATTAAGGCGAATCACGCTTGCGCCCGGCGAGCGCGCCGACGTCGTCATCGACTTCAAAAAATACAGCGGCCAGGAACTGTTGCTGAGTAGCGACCATTACGCGATTCTTCAGTTTCGTATTGCGCAAGCGGCCGCCAAGGATGACAGCCCCCTGCCAACGCAGTTGCGAACCATGGCCAGGCTTTCTAAGCAATCCGCCACAAAGACCCGCCTGCTCACGCTCGAAGGCAGCGGCGATTCCGATGACCCAACCTCCATGCTGTCTCAGCGCATGCTGCTCAATGGCGCGCACTGGCACGAACCGGTCACCGAAAATCCACGGCTCAATACGGTGGAGATCTGGAGTCTGGTAAACCTGACCGACGATTCCCACCCCATCCACTTGCACCTTGTCCGCTTTCAGATTCTCGACCGCCGCGCCTTCGACCTATTCACCTATCTCAACGAGGGACAACTACGCTACACCTCCGCCGCCGTCCCTCCCGAAGCAAACGAAGCTGGCTGGAAAGACACCGTTCGTGCCGAGCCCGGCATGGTCACACGCATCATCATCCGCTTCGAAGGGTTTGCCGGACGTTATGTCTGGCATTGCCACGTGCTGGAACACGAGGACAACGAAATGATGCGGCCGTACGATGTCCTTCCCCCTGCCTGAACGCAGCAGGCCGTTCATCACCGCTCGTCCCGCAAAGCCCACAAAATCCCTCCCAGAATGTGTTGGTAGAGGATGGGATCGCTGTAAGCCTCCTTGTTATGCCCAAGCGCCGTGTAAAACACGCGGGTGCCGTTCGCGCTGATAATCCACGCCAGCGGCAGGCTCTTGCCGAACAAATCGCCTGGATGCTGCGCGCGTCCCGGATCATTCAATGCGGTAGGATCAGTGCTCAGAAGCGGGTGAAGATCCGGATTCAGGTAGTTGAGGAAGTACGCTTCGTCCTCCCACTCGAAAGAAGCCGGCAAATGGCGGGTCGCGGCATGATTCGCATCCTGCACGCGAACAACGAACTTCTGCATCTTAGGATGGCGTAGGAACTTCCCACCGATCGTCTGCCAAAAAAACGGCCAGTCCTTCTCGGAAGTGGATGCCGAATGCAAACCCACCAACCCGCCGCCCCGTTCGATGTATTTCTGAAAAGCCTGCCGTTGGTCCTCGGTGACGAAGTCCTCATTGTTGGTGTTCGAAAGAACGATCGTTCCATAGCGCGCCAGATTCTGATCGGTGAAAACAGCGGGATCCGTCGATGCCTCTACCTGGAAGTTGTGCTCCTGGCCCATCTTTCGAATCGCCTCAATGCTCGCCGCCCGGTTGTCGTGAATGTAGGAGGTCCTTGCCGTGACCGTAGTCCGCGTGTATACCAGCACCAGCCTGGGCGCCGGATCGGAACGCAAGACCGAAGCAGCCAGGCACAGCAACACCGCACTACGCAGGAAAAAATGAGAAATCGCCAAAGTACTCACCAAAGTACTCAAAGGATACTAGGCGCGAAATCGGATGCGCTTTAATACCCAGCCCGATGCAACGCGGCCACACCTGCGGCCGCCAGCAGGCAGTAGATTCCAAACAAATACCAGCGCCCGCCCTCCAGCCACTGGCTAAGCCACTTCAAAGCCACCAGGCCGGCTAGAAACGCGCAAACCGCACCCAGCAGACTCGGCAACACCGCTCCGGCAAGATTAGCCGCTGCGCCGGCATGCTCCGCGCGCCAGAGCCGCAGCCCCTCGCGCGCCACCACTGGAGGCGTTAGCACCACCGCCAAGGCAAAACTGAATGCTTCCGCCCGCGACTTCGCCACACCCGCCAGCATGCCCGCGGAGATGGTCGCGCCTGAACGCGAAAAGCCGCGAAACGGCAGACAGAGCCCCTGCACCGCTCCAATCAGCGTGGCTTGTCCGACGGTCAACTCTTTTGTGTCCGCCAAATCCGCGGTCGGATTCTTTCTCTCGAAAATACCCGCGATCAGGATCAAAACTCCGGCCATCGCCAGCGCCGGAGCAATTAGTTCGAGATGGCTGAACAAATCCTCAATTTCTGCATGCGGGGCGCCTTTAAAAGCCGTCTTTTCGATGATCTTGATAATGGCTTCGCCGATGATTCCGGTCAACGCGGTGGCGGCAATAACCAGAATCGCAAAATTCTTAAACGCCGCGACGCTCTGAAAGTAAGTCCTCCGCCAGCGGCTCCAGAAAAAAACAATAACAGCGAACATGGTGCCCGTATGCAGCATCACCAGGAGCAGCGTCATAGCCGGCGATGACGGATCGAGTCCCATCAACTTCTCGGCGACCACCACGTGGGCCGAACTCGACACCGGCAGCAACTCGGCTAGCCCTTGCACGATGGCAAGGATAATAATTTGTACGAAGGAAGACATCGACCAATTCTAAACGGTCCCCTGGACTGCGGCCGACGCCCTCGTCGGCTCCCTTAGCCGTTCCGCCGCGTCCAATACCGCCGGATGAGATTATTCGTCGAACGATCATGCTGCAGCACCGGTTCCGCCGTGCTCTCAATCTCCACGATAATCCGCTGCGCCAGTACTTTGCCTAATTCCACGCCCCACTGATCGAACGAATCGATCTGCCAGATAACGCCTTGCGTAAACACCGAATGCTCATACAAAGCAACCAGCTTCCCCAGCATTTCCGGCGTCAGTTCCTCGGCCAAAATCGTGTTGGACGGCCGGTTGCCCTCGAACACCCGGTGCGGAACCAGCCAGTCCGCCGTGCCCTCCGCCTTAACTTCTTCGGCCGTCTTGCCGAACGCCAGCGCCTCCGCCTGCGCGAAAACATTGGCCAGCAGCATATCGTGCTGCCGCCCCAGCGGGTTCAGCGGCTTCTCAAAAGCAATAAAATCGCACGGAATCAGCCTGGTCCCCTGATGAATCAATTGATAAAACGAGTGCTGTCCGTTGGTGCCGGGTTCTCCCCAATAGATAGGCCCCGTCGCATAATCGGTCTTCTTACCCTCCAGCGTCACATGCTTGCCGTTGCTCTCCATCGTCAACTGCTGCAGATAGGCCGGAAACCGCTTTAGATATTGCTCATACGGCAGCACCGCCACCGTCTGTGCGCCGAAAAAGTCGTTGTACCAGATGGCCAGCAGACCCAGCAGAACCGGCAGATTACGCTCAAACGGCGTGGTCCGGAAATGTTCGTCCATCTGATGAAAGCCATTCAGCAGCGCGCGGAAATGAGCGGGACCAATCGCCAGCATCGTCGAAAGGCCTATCGCGGAATCCATCGAATAGCGGCCGCCGACCCAGTCCCAGAACCCGAACATATTGGCCGTATCGATACCAAATTTTGTCACCTCCGCCGCGTTCGTCGAAACCGCGACAAAATGCTTCGCCACCGCTTTTTCGTCACGCCCCAGCCCAGCCAGCAGCCAGGTGCGCGCAGCGTGCGCATTCGTCATCGTCTCCAGGGTTGTGAAAGTCTTCGACGCGACAATGAAAAGCGTCTCCTCCGGATTAAGGCCGCTGACGGCTTCCACGAAATCGGTTCCATCCACGTTGGAAACAAACAGAAACGTCAGCGACCGGTCGCTGTAATGCTTCAGCGCCTCATAAGCCATAACGGGCCCCAGGTCCGAACCGCCAATACCGATATTGATCACGTTGCGTATCCGTTTACCGGTGTGGCCCTTCCATTCGCCGCTGCGGATGCGCTCGCTGAAGCTCGCCATCTTCTCCAGCACGGCGTGAACCCCGGGAACCACATCCTCCCCGTCCACCAGGATGGATTCATCCTTCGGAGCGCGCAGCGCCACGTGCAGCACCGCCCGCTTTTCGGTAATGTTGATCTTGTCTCCCCGGAACATCGCGTCGATGCGCCCGCGCAGTCCTGATTCCTCGGCCAACTGAAACAGAAGCTTCAGCGTCTCGTCAGTGATCCGGTTCTTGGAGTAGTCCAGTAGGACGCCCAGAGCTTCAGCCGTGAACCGATCTCCGCGCGCAGCGTCATCTGCAAACAATCCGCGCAGGTGCAGCGGCCCAATCTTCTGATAATGCGCTTCGAGAGCTTTCCATGCCGGACGGCCAGTGAGAGGCTTCACATTCGCTTCCATCGTCATGCTCTTGTTGTAACCCACCCTGCGCCGAAATTGTAGCCGTTGGCATTGCGAGGCTTCTATCAGGGTGTGGCGATCGTCAGCTGCATTCTTTCTGTTCTCGTGTTTTCAGCGACTTGCGCGCAGATAGTGCGATCCAAACTAGGCCATCGTTAGTCCTGCCAGCCAAATTTTTCGGAGGGAGTAAATAATGAGGACCGGAGCAAATTTCCGGGGTATGCTTGGCTGACCACCATGGAAGAACAAACCGCCCTGCCCTTAACCACCGAATCAGGCAATACCGCCCGCGTTGCCGCTCCACAGCCCGAACCAGCCTCGAATATCCAGCCGCTCATTCTGACTCCGCCGCCCATCCCATGGGAAGAACTTGAGCGTCGGCACGACGCCAACCGCAAAGTTAGTTAGTTGGTTTCTGGCGCCTGCATTTCGAAGTTAGTGACTTACCGGACAATTTAGTACTACTTAGTACCAGAAAGTGGCTGCGAGAGTAATTTCGCCTTACAAGAAGGCAGCTAAGCAGGTTCGATGGCGGGAACTAGCCAGCGCAGCAGGAAAAAATGGCGTCCGCAAAGGGAGCACCGGAAAGGCGTAACAAGCCACGAGAGCGCCTTCTCAACCGCGTTCCGGGGACCGACAACCCTGGAATCGATAGACTTGCAGTGTGCGCATCGTGAGGAGAACATACTTAACCGTAGCGCGATTTGCTGCTCCGCGGTGAATTTAGTCGAAAGAACACGAAAAGCCATTGCAAGCCGCGTCATTACCGGGTACGCTGATTGTACAAAGAAATTCAATTAAAGATACCCGCCACGCACACTAGGCGGCCAAATCTAGCCGCACTGTTACCGGCGGAACGGTTAAGGAGGTATTGTGCGCAGATTCACTTACAATGCTCCGGAGCATCCCGACTTCGTAGCCTACCCCCGTCAGGCGTCAGTCATAGATCATCCACCGGAACCATATCCGGCATCATCCGACTGCTCCGATCCGGAATTCCCCCCCTCCCTGGCCGCACGATTTCCTTCCGCGCTCAGACAGAGAGCTTTGTCCAGAGAGACGGCGGTCCTCGCGTACCATTTTTGGGAAGCCCGGGGCTGCCAGCGCAGCTCGTCGGAGGAAGAGCAGGATCACGCCGAACTGAATGTCTGACGGATTTTTGCCCACCACCTTCTTTCTCTTCCTCGTGGTCGCGATCTGGATACTGCGGTGTCTGAACATCCTCCGCGAGTATGAGCGAGCAGTGGTGTTTCGTCTGGGCCGCGTGCTCCAAAAGGCAAAGGGCCCGGGCCTCGTGCTCATCCTCTGGCCAATCGACAAGATCATTAAAGTGTCGTTGCGTGTAGTTACCTGGGAAATTCCGCCCCAAGACATCATTACGCGTGACAACGTGTCCTTGAAAGTGAATGCGGTTTTGTATTTCCGCGTCGTGGATGCCACTCGATCCGTGGTTGAGGTCGACAATTTCCGCTACGCTGTGGAACAGGCGGCTCAGACCAGCCTGCGCTCCGTTCTCGGTGAAGTGGAACTGGACGATCTGCTCTCGCAGCGCGAAACCCTGAATGAGAAACTCCAGGGCATTCTCGACGATCAAACCGAGCCTTGGGGCATCAAAGTCATCCGGGTGCAAGTAAAGCAAGTAGATCTGCCCCAGGAGATGCAGCGGGCGATTGCCGCGCAAGCCGAAGCGGAACGCGAAAGACGCGCCAAAATCATAGCGGCGGAAGGCGAATTCCAGGCGTCGGCCAAACTTGCCGAGGCCGCCGCTGTTCTAAGCCGCGAGCCCGCCGCCATTACTCTTCGTTATCTTCAAACCTTGATGGAAATCGGCACCGAAAAGAACACTACCATCGTGTTTCCGCTGCCAATCGACTTCTTGGGCGCGCTCAGCGACAAGTTCTCCGCCAGACCCCCATCCCCGCCGGCCGCTTAGCAGCCACTGTTTTTATTGAAAAACTACGCAACTTTGCTGAGGAGTACGCCAAGCAGACGTATTCCGATGAACAGAACGGGCTAAAGTAAAGGTTTATGCCCGTTCAATTCACAGGAGTAATGGACCGATGAGCGTAACGATTGACGGTATTGTCCGGGAAGCGAAGGACGGCGAGCTCCTGATTGACGCCATCAATCGAGCCGGGACGGCGCTCTCCCAAGTCTGCTACCACCCGCAGCTCGGCTCCATCCAAACCTGCGATACCTGCATGGTCGAAGTCGACGGGAATCTGGCGCGGGCTTGCGGGACCACCGTATCCGGCGGGATGGTCATTTCGACAGCCTCAAAGAAAGCCGGTGCCGCCCAGCGGCAGGCGTTTGATCGCATTCTGAGCAATCACGTCCTGTATTGCACCGTGTGCGACAACAATAACGGAAACTGCACTATCCACAACACGGAAAAGCTGCTCGCGATAGAACACCAGGCTATCCCCTACCATTCGAAGCCATACGAAGAGGACCCTACAAATCCGTTCTATCGCTATGATCCGCAGCAATGCATTCTTTGCGGCCGGTGCGTGGAAGCTTGCCAGAGCGTTCAGGTGAATGAAACTCTCTCCATTAATTGGGAGGACGCGCATCCTAGAGTTTTGTGGGACGGCGGCGCCGCGATTGGCGAATCCAGTTGCGTCTCCTGCGGTCACTGCGTTACGGTTTGCCCCTGCAACGCGCTTATGGAAAAATCCATGCTCGGGAACGCTGGATTTTTCACGGGCATCCCGAAAACCGCGTTGCACGGCATGATCGATGTAGTAAAGGGCGTCGAGCCGGAGACCGGCTACGAAGCGATTCTGCAGCTTTCCGAAGCCGAGGCCGGCATGCGCGAGTCGCGTATCCGCCGCACCAAAACGGTCTGCACCTATTGCGGAGTGGGATGCAGCTTCGAGGTCTGGACCAAAGATCGCCACATTCTAAAAGTCGAGCCGCTGGAGGGACCCACAAACGGAATCTCCACCTGCGTCAAAGGGAAATTCGGCTGGGACTTCGTGAACAGCCCCGACCGCTTGACGAAACCGTTGATCCGCGAAGGAGACAAGTTCCGCGAGGCTTCCTGGACTGAGGCTCTGTCCTTGGTGGCTCGAAAATTTGCGGAGATCAAAGCCAAGGATGGCCCGGACGCGCTGGCGTTTGTCTCCTCCTCCAAATGCACTAACGAAGAAAGCTATCTCATGCAGAAGCTGGCGCGCGCCGTCATCGGCACTAACAACATGGACAATTGTTCGCGCTACTGCCAGGCGCCCGCCACGCAAGGTTTGTTCCGGACGGTGGGTTATGGCGGCGATTCCGGTTCCATCAAGGACATTGAGGCCGCTGGGCTTGTCATCATCATCGGCAGCAACACGGCCGAAAGCCACCCCGTCCTGGCCACGCGCGTGAAGCGTGCTCACAAACACCACGGCCAGAAACTCATCGTTTCCGATCTGCGCGAAAACGAAATGGCCCGGCGTGCCGACCTGTTCCTCCATCCCAACCCGGGAACCGACATGATCTGGCTTTCCGCCGTGACCCGTTACCTCCTGGAGAACGGTTTAGCTAAAACGGAGTTTCTGAATCAATGGGTGAACGGACTGGAAGAATACAAGAAGAGTCTCGATCCGTTCACCATGGAATTCGCCTCCAAGGCGTGCGGACTCTCCGAAGACACCCTGAAACAGGTCGCCCACATGATCGCTGAGGCGAGCGGCGTCTGCGTCCTCTGGGCCATGGGCGTCACGCAGCACACCATGGGGTCGGACACCTCCACCGCTATATCCAATATGTTGCTCGTTAGCGGCAATTACATGCGGACCGGTACGGGCTCCTATCCGTTGCGCGGGCACAATAACGTCCAGGGCGCCAGCGACCACGGGGCAATGCCTAATTTCCTCACTGGCTATCAGTCCGTCAACGATCCCGAAGTGCGGGCGCGTTTTGAAGCGAGTTGGAAGGTTCCCCTGCCTTCAGCAAAGGGTCTCGACAATCACGAGATGATCGATGCCATCCACCAAGGCAAGCTCAAGTCCATGTACCTGTTTGGCGAAGAGATGAGCCTCGTGGATTCAAACGCGAACTTCGTCAGCGATGGCCTCTCCAAGCTGGAGTTTTTCGTGGTGCAGGATATCTTCTTCAGCCACACGTGCCAGTTTGCTGACGTGATTCTGCCCGCCAGCCCGAGTCTCGAAAAAGATGGCACCTTCACTAGCACGGAACGGCGCGTCCAACGCCTTTACCAGGTATTGGAACCCCTGGGAGACAGCCGGCCTGACTGGCGTATCATCCAGGACATCGCCAATCTCCTCGGTGCGGGCTGGCACTACTCGCATCCGTCAGAGATCTATCGGGAAATCGCGTCGTTGACGCCCATGTTTGCCGGCGTCACGTACGAAAGGCTTGAAGGATTTAAGTCTCTGCAATGGCCGGTCGCGCCCGACGGATCCGACCAGCCCCTGCTGTATACGAAGCACTTTGCCTTCCCTGATGGCAAGGCCAGGCTGTTCCCGCTCAAATTGACGGAACTAACCGATCAGCCCAACGCCGAATTCGATCTGCATTTGAACAACGGACGCCTGCTGGAACATTTCCACGAAGGCAACATGACCTACCGCGTGGCTGGGATTCGCGAGCAGACACCGGATACGTTCCTTGAAGTGTCGCCAGAGTTGGCCCAGGAGCGCGGAATTCAGAGCGGAACCTGGGTGCAGTTGACGTCCCGCTACGGACAGGTTCGCGTACGGGCGCTGGTAACGGGCCGCGTGACGGGCAATCAACTCTACCTGCCGATGAACTCGACGGAGAGTCCCGTGAACCGGCTCACCAGCAGCCATACCGATCTAATCACGCACACGCCCGCCTACAAAGAGGCTTCCGTTCATCTCAAGGTGCTCGAGAACGGTGAAAGCCCCCTGCCCCGCCAAAACTCCCGCTTCGGCCATCCCACGCCTCAGCACGGAGTAGAAGTTGAGCGGAAGTGGAAGCGTGCGGATTACAGCCTTCCCGGTAGCGATCTGGTCCAGCTTCGCACGAACTAGGAACTCGAGGAGAAAATACGATGGCACGACCCATACCTCTGGAATTGCCCAAGCGCGATCCCCGCGAAGAACTGCGCGCCCGGCTGGAGCAGGCGCCGGCAGATCACGCCGAAGCGGTGCTCGCCGGTTTTGACCTGTTGCAAGGTCTCCATGACCAGGGCGTCCTTGAAGTGCTGCGGGGCGTACTTGGCGGAAGCGACAAAATTCTCGCCATCGCCGTCGGAGCGGCAAAAGAGCCGGATGCGATTCGTGGTCTTCGTAATCTTCTGATCCTAAGCAAAATTTTGGGTTCAATCGATCCGGAACTGCTACGAAAATTCGCCCAGGCGATTCCCGAGGCCCTGGAAAGCGCCGCCAAGGCGCAGCAGGCGGAGCCGCCAGGTCTTTGGGAAGCATTTCGTATACTCACCAGTAGAAACCTGCGTCGCGGCCTCGCCGCGGCAAATAGCTTGTTGGAAGTAGTAACCCGAAATTTCTAGCGCATGAATCGTTTGGGTCAACTCGGAGTGGTATGGGCAGTCTTTCTGTCACTGCTCGCGCCCGCCATGGCGTGCGCCGTCCCGAATGCCCGGATGACCGTCGAGGAGCATGCCTGCTGCCGGCAAATGAAAGGCAAATGTGAAAGCGCCGGAATGCCCGCTTCGCATAGTTGTTGCCGCAAAGACGCTCCGGCAAATCACTTGGATGCAGCGTCTTTTCAACACGCCACCGCTATCCCGGCCCTCCTGCCTTCTCCCGTTCTTTGGATCGCTCCGTCTCCGGCCTTCGAGCGAATAGCGCATCCCAAGCAATCCTTGCCAGTTTCGCCTCCTGCCGCTATCTCCGTTCTGAGAATTTAGTCCTTCTCCTATCTCGCCTGTTTTCCGCGCGGACGCATTCGTGTGTCCGTGCGGCTCACTATAGCCGGAACTTTTTGAGATGGGAGACTTTCGATGAACGTTGCTACGTTCTCTATAACCGTGCTCACTTTAGCGGCTGGTTGCTTAGCCTACGCGCAAACACCGTTGAGTGAACTGATTACCGAAGCGGAACAGAACAATGCGCAGCTTCAAGCCGCGGAGCTGACTTGGAAGGCGGCCACCCACACGGGCCGGCAAGTCACAACCCTGCCGGACCCGCAATTTACCGTTCAGCAATTCAGCGTCGGAAGCCCGCGGCCATTTGCCGGAATTACGAATAGTGATTTCGCCTATATCGGGTTCGGCGCTTCACAGGAACTGCCGTATCCAGGCAAATTGCGACTCAAAGGGCAGGTGGCGGACCGGCAAGCCGACACCGAGCTCGCGCGCGCCGATGCGTTGCGCGCCACAATCGCTGAGCAAGTCAAAACCGCGTACTTCCATTTGGCTTATCTACAGCAGACGCTCACGTTCCTGGAACGCAGCGGCGCCGCGCTAAAGCAGCTCGGGGACAGCGAACTATCTCGCTACCGCGTCGGCCAGGGAAGTCAAGCCGACGTCCTGAAGGCTCAACTGGAACACACGAAGCTCTTGCGGGAAATCACGATGCATCACGGAGAGATGGCTCAGATGCAAGCCGGCCTCAAGCTCCTGTTACATCGCTCGCAGGATTCGCCCGACGTGGTGGCCGGAAGCTTGACCCCCACAAGGCTCTCCTACGGCATTCCAGATTTATTGCGCTTCGCGCGGGACCGCAATCCCGAAGTACGAACCGAAACGGTCGCACTGAGGAAACAAGACGCTGAACTGCAATCGGCACAGCGCGCCGGCAAACCCGATTTCAATATCGGCTACCTGTATGAACAGACCGGCAGCCAGTATCGCAACTACTACATGCTTACGTTCGGCGTAACATTACCGCGGCGCCGTCGAGTCGAGGCAGCGGTCGCCGAGGCAGTCGACTTGCGGAATCGCGCCAAGAAGGAGTTGGACGCTCAACTCCAGCAGCAACTATCGGATGTGCAGAAACAGTATGTCGCCGCCGCAAGTTCCGCCGAACTCATGACGGAGTACCGGGAAGGTTTAGTCCCGCAAGCCGAAGCCGTCTTCCGCGCTGCCATGACAGCCTATCAATCGAATGCTCAGCAGCTCAACTCAGTCTTACTCGCCCTGAATGACTTACTAACTCTGGAGCGCGATGGCGCGCAAGCTCTCCTCGATCACGAAATCGCAATAGCCCGTATTGAAACTCTCACGGGGGTAACACTGCAATGAACAAATACATCGTACGTACCTCGCTCGTGTGGCTCTCCGTGATCGTCCTCGCGGCGGGCTTCCTGTTCTACCGCTCGCAACCGGTCAAGCAAGAGGTTCCGGAGAATAAAGGCTTGCAACCGGTAGCGGCTGGTCCGCCAGTCTCGCAGCCCGTACAACTCACGCCGGAGGGCATGCAAAGCATCGGAGTCAAAACCAGCCTGGTCGAGAGAAAGCAGATCGGTGATGACATTCGCGCCACCGGAACCGTCGATATCAATGAGCGTCTCCTCTCCTATGTCCAGCTCCGCTATCACGGATACATCCGGAAAGTGTTCGCCAACGCCACATATCAATACGTGCGCAAAGGCGATCCACTATTTACGATCTACAGTCCGGATCTGGTCCAAACGCAACAAGACTATCTGGATGCGCGGAACTATCAGGACCGCACTGCTGCCAGCAGCGTAGAAGGCGTCGCATCGGGAGCGGAAGCGCTAGCCGCCGGCGCGGAAGAACGCCTCCGCCAATGGGACGTCGCGCCCGAAGACCTCGCAAAACTCAAACAGACTCGCACGCTCATCTCCGATCTGCTCATCGCCTCTCCGGTTTCGGGTTACATCACCGAACGCAATGCGCTTCCCAATTTGTATGTGGAACCATCCACGCGTCTATACACCGTTGCCGATCTTTCGCGCGTTTGGGTCAACGCGCAAATCTTTCAAGACGACGTCGGCCGCCTGAAGCCTGGAGATATGGCGCGCATAAATGTGGATGCCTATCCGGGCCGCCAGTTTTCCGGCCGGATCGAAAGTATTCTGCCGCAAGTGGACATGGCCACGCGCACCGTGCGCGCGCGGCTGGAAGTGGCCAACCCTGGAATCGTGCTCAAACCGGGCATGTACGTCAACGTCGATCTGAAGACGAACTTGGGGAAACAACTGGTCGTCGCCGCATCTGCAGTTCTGCAATCGGGAACTCGTCAACTGGTGTTCCTGGATCGAGGCAACGGAACTTTTGAACCGAAAGAAGTAACACTCGGCCCACGCCTCGGAGATGACTTTATCGTGCTCGCGGGATTACAGGCCGGCCAGTCGATTGTCACTTCTGCGAATTTCTTGATCGATTCCGAAAGCCAGTTACAGGCGGCAGCCACCGCGGGCTCTTATACACCCCCGCCGCCCGGCGCGGGCAAAACAACCGCAACGGCACCCACTATCGGCTTCACCACCAGCCCTGACCCGCCGCATAAGGGCAGCAACACTCTTCGTGTCAAGCTGTCCGCCGCGAACAACGCAAGTATCGACGGAGCCGATGTCACCGTAACGTTCTATATGGCGGCGATGCCGGCGATGGGCATGGCCGCCATGAATACAACCGCGAAGCTAACCGGCAAAGGAAATGGCGTGTACGAAGGGACCGGCACTCTGGGTTCCGGCGGTTCTTGGCAGGTCACCATCACAGCGCAAAGGAATGGACAACCTCTCGCGAACAAACAACTGCGTGTAAACGCCGAAGGAGGCATGTAAGTGCTCTCCAGCGTCATAGAGATCTGCTCGCGCAACCGCTTCCTGGTATTTGCGGCGGTTCTGTTCCTAACCTTATCGGGCATTTGGTCGTTGCAGCATGCCCCCATCGACGCGCTGCCCGATATCTCGGATGTCCAGGTCATCGTGCATACATCCTGGACCGGCCAGCCGCCCAACGTGATTGAAGACCAAGTCACCTATCCGATTGTCACGAGCCTGTTGTCCGCACCGCACGTGAAAGCCGTCCGCGCCCAGACCATGTTCGAGGACAGCTACGTGTTCGTCATTTTCGAAGATGGGACAGACCTGTACTGGGCGCGCTCACGCGTCATCGAATACCTGCAGCAAATCAGCGGCCGGCTCCCCGAAAAAGTACATCCGGTCATCGGTCCGGATGCCACGGGCGCGGGCTGGGTATACGAATACGCCATTGTGGATACGAGCCATCGCCAAACTCTCGCGGACCTGCGCAGCCTGCAGGATTGGCATTTGCGCTACGCGCTGGAAACCGTGCCGGGCGTCGCCGAGATCGCCACCATCGGCGGATTCGTGCGCCAGTATCAGGTTCAACTCGATCCCAACAAGTTACTCGCCTACGGTATTTCTCTCTCCACGGTCATTGATCGTGTGCAGGCAAGCACCAACGAGGTAGGCGGCCGCGTCCTTTCTCTCAGCGGCGCGCAATATATGATCCGCGGTCTCGGCTATCTTCGCTCACTGAATGACCTGGCAACCGTAGCGATGAGCAGCAAGAATGGAACACCGGTACTCCTGCGCGATCTCGGCACCGTCAGTTTCGGTCCAGATATTCGACAAGGGGTCGCCGAGTGGAACGGTGAGGGCGAAACGGTCGGTGGGATCGTCGTCATGCGCCAGGGTGAAAACGCTCTCCGGGTCATTGAAGGCGTCAAGCGTAAGCTGCGCGAGTTGGGCCCTTCCCTTCCTCCGGGCGTCCAGATCATGCCGGGTTATGACCGGTCAGGCTTGATCAATGACTCGATTGACACATTAAACCGGAATCTGCTGGAAGAAGCGATCATCGTCAGCCTTGTCGTGATCGTTTTTCTCTTTCACTTTCGCTCTGCCCTGATAGCCATCTTGGCGCTCCCAATCGCGGTTTTGATTTCGTTCATCCCGATGTATTACTTCGGTGTCAGCTCCAACATCATGTCTCTGGGCGGACTCGCTCTTGCGATAGGCGTATTGGTGGACGCGGCAATTGTCATGCTCGAAAATGGCTACCGTCATCTCTCGGAGCGCCAGGAGCGTGACCCCGCTCCTGTCCAGGAAAAAGAACGCCGGCGCCTGCTGACCGATGCCGCCAAACAGGTCGGACCCGCTCTGTTCTTTTCCCTGCTCATCATTATTGTGTCGTTCTTGCCGGTGTTTCTGCTCGAAGCGCAGGAAGGACGAATGTTCCGGCCCTTGGCTTGGACAAAGACTCTTGCGGTAGGTTCTTCCTCCATTCTGGCGATTACGCTCGTGCCGGTGCTCATGCTCCTGCTTATTCGCGGCCGCCTGCGCCCGGAGCAGTCGAATCCCGTCTCAAGACTGACGCAAGCCCTCTATCTTCCGGTGCTTCGCTTTTGCCTGCACCACCGCAAGCTCGTTGTTGCGCTGAATATATTATTCCTGGTGGTGACGCTCCCGTTAGCCATGCGCCTGGGGAGTCAATTCATGCCGGCGCTCTTTGAAGGCTCGTCGCTCTATATGCCGACCGCCCTGCCCGGTATTTCTATCGAGCAAGCCAAAACACTCCTGCAGCAGCAGGACCGCGTGCTGCGAAGTTTTCCGGAAGTGCTCAGCGTCTTCGGTACGGTAGGGCGATCCGACAGCGCTACCGACAATGCCCCGCTCGATATGTACGATACGACCATTATGCTCAAGCCGAAGCAGCAATGGCCGCCCGGAATGACCTACGACAAGCTGATTCAAGAGATGGATCGGAAACTCCAGTTTCCAGGCCTTTCTAATACCTGGACGATGCCGGTGGAAAATCGCCTGGATATGGCGCTAACCGGAATCAAAACGCCGCTCGGATTAAAAGTGCAAGGCCCGAATGTGGACGGCATCGAGCAGTTGGCCGCGAAGATACAAAACCTGCTCTCCACCATGCCGCAAGTGCGTTCCATCTTTTCCGAGCGCGTTTCGCAAGGCTTCTACGTGAATGTGGAACCTAACCGCGCGGAAGCAGCACGCTACGGCCTCACGATAGCTGACATCCAGACAGCCGTCGCCTCGGGAATTGGCGGTCAGAATATTGCCGAAAACATTGAGGGGCGCGAGCGGTATCCAATTAACGTGCGCTATCAGCGTGACTTCCGCAATAGTCTGGAGCAGATGCGCGGCGTGCTCGTAGCGACGCCTGCAGGCGCGCAAATCCCGCTCGGACAACTGGCGCGCATTTCTTTTTCTAAGGGGCCTGCGATGATCCGCGATGAAGACGGCGCGCTAACGGGATACATCTACATAAACCTCAAAGACACAAACTACGGCGGATTCGTCGAGCAGGCCACCAAGCGCTTCCAGCAGGGGCTGCAATTACCGGCCAACTATTCCTTTCAATGGTCAGGCGAATACGAATTTGAGCTACGGGCAAAGCAGCGATTAAAGCTCATCCTGCCGGTTGTGTTCTTCCTGATCTTCGTCTTGCTCTACCTGGTATTTCATTCGGTCGCGGAAGCGCTGGTGCTCATCTTCCCCACAGTTTACGCGCTGACAGGCGGGCTGCTGCTGCAATGGTTTCTAGGCTATAACTTCAGCGTGGCGGTGTGGGTTGGATACATCGCCTTATTTGGAATTGCCGTTCAAACCGGCGTGGTGATGGTCGTTTATCTGCACGAGGCCCTGAATCATCGACTGCGGGCCGGTCATTCACTCACGGATGCCGACATCGAAGCTGCCGTCGTGGAGGGCGCGGTTCAGCGCCTGCGTCCAAAGCTCATGACCGTCACGGCCGTGCTGGCCAGTCTCGCTCCCATCCTCTGGGCTTCGGGCATCGGTTCCGATGTCATGAAGCCGATCGCCGCTCCGATTGCAGGCGGCATGATCACGTCAACGATTCACGTGCTGATTCTGGTTCCAATTTTCTTCTTGGCGATGAAAAAACGGGCCCTGCGCAAAGGCCGCCTTACGGAATCTTCCTGACCAGCAGGAGCTCCGGCCGCATCGGCACGCGATCCCGCAATTCCGTATGGAGAACCGCCTGAAACTGCCAGTTGCCGGAGTGGCCGGGATCAATTCTTCGCAATGCGGCCACCAGGGTCCGAAGACTCGCCGGATCCGTCAAATATTCCAAACCCATGCGCGTGCCTTCTGAATTCACGCCATTCACTAGCGCCAGCCTGTGGCGGCCATCGATGCCGTTGAGCATGGAAACCAGCGCATAATCTTCGGGCGCCTGATTCTTGCCGCTTGGGTAATCCGGGTAATATTCGGCTCGCTCCCCTTGCCGCGGCGTCAGATTTAGAATTCGCCTGGGCTTATCGCCCGCGGTAGACGCCAGGCGCAAGGGAAGCTTGTTCAGCACAGGATCCACCCAGCGATTCGCTTCGTCGTGACCTAAAAGAATGATGTTTTCACTCCGAAAGTCGTCCCAATTCAGGGACTGGCTTTCTACCGCGCGAATCGGAACGCCCGCCTTCGTCAAGTTGACTGCGAGCTTAATGCTTCCCAGCGCTTCGCCCATCTTGGCGTGGCCCAAACCGGGGTAGAGATAAAAAAATCCGCCCGGCAAAAGATTTAATTGACGGCTGAATTGCTGCGCCTCTTCAGCGTTGGGAACAATTGCAATTCGATTGGGAATGCTATCCGGCGCAAAGGGCTTTAAAACCTGCTGAATGGACGCCGTCATCGGAGTGCTGAAACAAATCACCGTTTCGTGCGAAGCAGATAGCCATGGTCCCCAGATGTCGACAAATCCCGAATCGAGGTCGCTCGCCCGCGCGGCTTTGTGGCCGCCGATCCAGCCGGCCAGAGCCGAAACAGCCACCAGCGCGGTAACAAATAACCAGGTTTGAACTCGCAGGGTTCGAACCGGAAATCCTGCCGTCGCAGGCTCTTCCGCGAACCCTGGCGCTGCTGGAGTCAATACCTCGGTAATCACCCCACTCTGCTGCGGAACCTCCGGTGCAAACGTGAAGGTTGGAACATAGCGTCCAACCGGCAGCTCAATTCGAACGGCATCCGCGCGGCCTTCGTTGAGGTAGTACTCCTGCAGCTTGTGGCGCAAAGAATACGCCTGGCGCCGGACGACCGAATCGTCACCTGGAGAGTAATCCGCCCCACGGTCGAAGACTGCGTGGGCAATCAGGTATTCGTTGAGCTTGGCGCCCTCCCCATCCAGGACCATCTCACAGGCGAAGCGCAAAAATCGCGAAGGCCGCTCCGATCTTCGAAAAGCCGCACTGTTCAGTATAAGTTCCAGTTCCGCTCTGACATGGTCGCAGGATGGCGTTGCCTTCACAGGCGCGGAGTTGGTCTGTTGCATCGACGTAGTGGCACAACTCGAACCCAGTAGGTGCGCCAGAATGCGGCAACTGGTTCGATTTTATAGGAGTTTATCACCTTGGTGAACGGTTCGAACGGTTCGAACGTTGCTCCATGCTTCGTCCGGATCGGATAATCAATCATCAAAAACATGGAAATAAACCGAAGAGACTTTATCCAGGGCGCCGTCGCGGGAGCGGTTGGAACTGCAGCCACCACTGTCCACGCCGCCACCGCCAAGAAAATGATCGGCATGCAGATTGGAGCCGTGTCGTTCGTGGATGAAGGAGTGGAACCGGTTCTGGATGTGCTTCAGAAGAACGCGTACGTCAACACGCTCTTTGTCGCCACCTTCACCTATGGCCGCGGAATCGCCGGAAGGCAGGTTCCCGGGCAGCCTCTACCCGATCACGGCAAGCACGAATACGATACCGCCACGTTTCACGGCGGCAGCTACACGAAAATTCACCCGCAGTACTACAAAAACACCGTCATCAAAGATTTCCGCGCTTCGGATTTTGGCAACTATGACGTGCTGGAGTCGGTTCTGCCCGCCGCCCGCAAACGCGGCCTGAAGACGATCTGCTGGTTTGAAGACGTTTTCAGCGGCGACGTCCCCCACATTGACCAGGTCCAGGAAAAAGATCTGCATGGCCGGAATGCCAAGACCCTCTGCCTGAATAATCCCAACTACCGCAATTGGCTGCTCGGCACCGTCGAAGACTACGCCCGGTCCTACGAAATTGACGGCATTATGTGGGGTTCTGAACGCCAGGGACCTTTTTCGAATGCCTTGGGCGCCAGTCACGGGGGCGGGAGGCGGGATGCCGGGCTGGTGACTTGCTTCTGCAATTTTTGCCAAAACAAGGCCAAACAGCGCGGCATTAGTGTGGAGCGGGCGCAGGCCGGCTATCTGGCTTTGGAAAAATTTGTAGCCCAGTCCCGCAAAGGAGTGCGCCCCGTCGACGGCTACTACGTAGAGCTCTGGCGTCTTATGCTGCGCTACCCCGAACTCCTGGCATGGGAGATGCTCTGGACCGACAGCCTGCGCGAGACCTATGCGGCCCTCCATGGAAAGGTGAAGGAGGTGAAGCCCTCGCTCGGAATCGGCTGGCACATCTGGCATAACAATTCCTTTAATCCGATCTACCGGGCGGAGCAGGATCTGGCGGAGCTGTCCAAATATTCCGACTTCTTGAAGATAGTCATCTACCACAATTGCGGCGGCCCCCGCATGGTCGAATACATTAACCACGTCGGCAAAACCATCTACGGTGACGTGCCGCAGCAGGAATTACTGGACTTCCACTATCGCGTCTTGAACTACGGCGAAAAGAGCATAGCGGAGATCCGCAAGAACGGCTTTTCGGCGGATTACGTCCTGCGCGAAGTCAAACGCGCCCGGGCCGGATTGACCGGCGCTAAAACGCAACTATGGCCCGGACTGGACATCGACATCCCCACCACTAAAGACGAGAGCAAATCAACCCCCGGCGGGACCAGGGATGTTGTACTGGCCGCCTTCAACGGCGGATCGGACGGAGTCATTCTGTCGCGGAAATACTCCGAAATGTCCTTGACGAATCTGAAAGGCGCAGGCTCCGCGATCCGGCAACTGGGACTTGCCAGCTAGGACCTGCCGCAGCCAGGGTACTTCGTAAGGCCACAGTACTCCGTAAGGTTAGATTAGTTGTTATGCCAAGACCCGGTGGTCTCTTGCTGGCGCTGACTAGCCTTACTTTGCTGCGCGCCCAGGAGCCACAGCGCCGCTCTACGCCATGGCCAGACTACCCTGCGGACATCGTGCAGAAAGGCCACGACCAGTTTCAGAAAACCTGCGCGTTCTGCCACGGGCCGAATGCGACCGGCAGCACAAACGGTCCGAATCTTGTGCAAAGCGCGCTGGTCCGGCACGACGAGAATGGCAGCCTGCTCGCCCCGCTTGTGCGGCAGGGGCGTCCCGAAAAAGGAATGCCCGCCTTCCAGTTCAATGACATTCAAATTGCGGAGCTCTCCACATTTCTTCATTCCCGCTTGAAAGCGTCAGACCTCAAATCGGCGGGCCGTCCCAGCGAGCAGTATTCCCTAGACAAACTGCTGGTCGGAAAAGCCGAAGCCGGGAAGGCATTTTTCAACGGCGCGGGCAAGTGCGCTACTTGTC
>Ga0193743_1000439_pt1 | contig 32899 bp, 22 predicted proteins | sample L2c2metaG_FD_143038 | JGI IMG/M metagenome (GOLD analysis project Ga0193743, IMG submission 143038) | Soil microbial communities from a riparian zone of the East river system, Colorado, United States - L2c2 | ecosystem: Environmental > Terrestrial > Soil > Riparian zone | place: USA: East River...
CTATTCGTTGGACGCCGATCGCTTCGGCAAGGCGATGGGGTCGTTGCTGATGATTCGTCCCCGCGTCCTCGGCAGCGAAGGGCTGCAAACGGAGCACAAGATCCGCAGCGTTCCCATCGATCTAAGGGAGACCATGCAGGCGAAGGACGACTACGACATCGAGTTGCCTCCCGGCTATGCCGTCGACGAGATCCCCGAACCCGTCAAGCTCGATCTGGGCTTCGCCGCCTACGAGAGTTCGAGTCATGTCAAGGACAATGTCCTGCACTACACCCGCACCTACACGGTCCGCGAGGTCACGCTGCCCGCGGAGAAGTACGGCGACGTCCAGAAGCTGGCCGGCGTGATTGCAGCAGATGAACAAAACCACGCAGTCCTCAAGAAGCAGTAACGCTGACGTTTCAGACCAATAGATCGGAAGAAGGAACGACTCAAATGAACCGGACGACAGGCCATCGCCTCCTTTGCGCCTCGCTCTTTGCCACACTCTTCAGCCTTGCCACAACACTAGCCCATGCGGACCAGTGGACCACGCCTACACCTGAGGAGCTCTCCATGACCTCGGAGCCGAAGGTCCCAGGCGCCGCCGCCGTCTATCTCTATCGTGAGGAGACGACCGAGGACAAGATGCACGCGTTCAGTGTCTATGTCCGTCTTAAAGTGCTCACCGAGAAGGGTAAGGAGTACGGTAACGTCGAGCTGGAGTACGCCTCCGTCAACGACGGCAGCGGTTACACCGTTAATGACGTCGCCGGTCGAACCATCCACCCCGACGGCACCATCATTCCATTCACGGGTAAGCCATACGAGAAACTGATTGAGAAGACGCAGGGCACAAAGTACATGGCCAAGGTCTTCAGCATGCCCGATGTCACCATCGGAAGCATCATTGAGTACCGGTACAACCTTCGCTACGATGACAACTACTTCATCTCTCCCCGTTGGTATATCCAGTCCGATCTGTATACCCGCAGGGGACACTATAAGTGGATGCCCACTGACAAGCAGCTGGTGAGCAATGATGACCGCGGACAGCTCACCAACAGCATCGCCTGGTTTCCCATTCTGCCCGTTGGGACTGAGCTGAAGAACAGTCGTCTTCCAGGTATAGGTGGCAACGAAGGCCAATTAATCTTCGAGCTCAACGTACACGACATCCCGCCATTTCCCGACGAAGAGTACATGCCGCCCCTTCGCAGTCTCACGTATCGTGTCCTCTTCTACTACTCGGCCTACCGTACCGGCGACGAATACTGGAAGAATGAGGGCAAGCACTGGGCGAAGCTGCGCGACAAGTTCATCGGCTCCGGCAACGGCGTCCGCACCGTCGTCCAGCAGCTCACCACTCCAACGGATACGCAGGATCAGAAACTCCGCAAGCTCTACGCCGCTGTCATGCAGCTCGAGAACACGGACTTCACCCGCGAGCACTCCGGCTCCGAGGAGAAGGCGCAGGGCCTGAGGGAGGTGCATACTACTGACGACATCTGGGACCACAAGCGAGGTAGCAGCGACCAGTTGGCGGAGCTCTTTGTCGCCATGGCCCGTGCCGCCGGCATGAAGGCCTACGTAGCCGTCGTCAGCGACCGTAGCCGGCACATCTTCCTGCCCAGCTATCCCAGCTTCCAGCAGCTCGACGACTACATTGCCATCGTCAATGTCGATGGCAAGGAGCACTTCTTCGATCCCGGCTCCCGCTACTGCGCCTACGGGCATCTGACCTGGCAGCACGCGGCGACCAATGGCATCCGTCAGACCGAGGATGGCTCTGCCATCTTCTTCTCTCCGGGGGAGACCTACACCACGTCGAACGTCCAGAGAGTCGCGAATCTGAAGATGGACGAGCATGGAGTCGTCACCGGCACCGTCAAGATGACCTTCATTGGGGCACCTGCTCTTGGCTGGCGGCAGCGCTCGCTCACCGGTGACGCTACCAGCCTGGAGCGCGAACTGCGCGTCAGCACCGAACATCTCCTGCCTCAGGGCATGGAGGTCAAGGTGGCTTCAATCGACAAGCTCACAGACTACGAGTCGCCCCTTACCGTCAGCTTCGATATCAAGGGAGCCATCGGCACCTCGACAGGCAAGCGCCTCCTCTTCACTGGAGACATATTCGAGACGAACGACAAAGCCACCTTCCCGCACGAGAAACGCGAGACCGTCGTCGCCTTCCACTATCCCTACTTCAATCAGGACGCTGTCCGCGTGAACTTCCCCCCGGGATTCGCCGTGGAATCTCTCCCCACCGGCATGAAGCAGCAGTTTCAGAACTTCGCGCTATACACGTTCTCCACCGAGTCCACTCCAACCAGCGTTACGGTTCGGCGCGACTACACCCTGGGCGAGACGATGTACCTGACCAAGGAGTACCCCGAGCTCCGAGCCTTCTATAGCAAGTTCGAGACCAAGGATCAGGAGAGCGTTGTCCTCACCGCAGCTCCTGCTCCACCTGCCAAATCGGTATCCTCAACGAATTGATGCAACTGCCGTCTGTTCCGCACCGAGGGGCAGACGGCAGACCTTCACCGCCTCATTGGCGTAGTCACAGGCAAACCCCGTTAACGCGCTTCGTTCCAACACGACCCAATCCACGCCAAGTGGCCTCAGCGCAGTGAGTCGCTGCGTATCCGTCTTTTCACTAAGCCTCGTCTGTGCGGCCTGCGCCTTCACCCATGCGGATGCCAGCCTTGGACTGTTGGCCGCGTCACCGCCGTCCTTTGAGTAGTCAGGCAGCACGCTGCGTTCCGCTATGGCCCGGAAGCTCTGAGCATCCTCGCCTGGCTTGGTGATGTAGTTGGGGTCCAGTGCAAAGAATGCTTCCTTCGGAGTGTTGTACCGGATCCAGACAAATGCCCGCTCCCATGCATTGCTTGCTGGGACTTTCGGAAGCTCCAGATGCGTCGATGCCGGAAACGTCTGCCGTCCTGCAAACAGCATGATGCCTCCGAGTGAGCAAAACACCACAGCCCATCGCAACACAGATCGCTTGAGGAGCCTTTCACCCAGTGCGGCTCCCAATCCCAGAATCATCAGGATGTAGGTGATCTGGAAGATACGTAGCGGCTGCAGCCACGCAACGGTATGGGTCGCCGCGCCTGCTCTGGCAAACAGCAGGGCGACAACAACTGCGGTCAGCGAGCAGACAACCGCCGTCCGGGCGAGCGCGATCTTCGTCTCATCCCACCAGCGTCGTTTGCATGCGACCGTGGCCAGAATCGTCAGCGGAGCTGCCAGTCCGATCTGCTCATACCACGTCCAATCCGAGAGAAACCAGTAGCTCCGCGTCATCTGCACTTGTAGATACGCGGCGTTCTCTCCTGGCGACCTCACCTGGATTCCCCACGCCATCGCTACAGCCAGCAATGGGAGCCCAATCGCCCCCCATCTTCTTACCGCTCTTTTTTCAGATAGCTGGGAGCCCAGCACTAGTACGAAACCCAAGGCGTATGCAGCCATAAGCAGATGCATCACTGCAGCCACCGCGAGCGAGCCACAGCACAGCACCAGCCCCTGCCAGCGTCTTGTCCGTCCAGGCTCCTGCGAAGATAAAAAAGCTTCGAGCCCAACCAGCGCCAACAACCCGCACGGCGTAGATAGGCTGCGTGCCGTCACGTAAGGGTCCATCAAGAAAATGGATGTGCCGGCGATCGGCAGGGTCAACCATACCGCCAGCAGAGTCACGGCTCCGACCCTTGCCTCTCGCCCCGCATAGCATCGCGCTGCCAGATGCCAGGCTGCGAACAGCGTCGCCCAGATGCTCGCAAGGTGCAACAGTAGCAGGACAAGCCCGAGACTCAGATGAGATAGCCGAACCAGAGCAGCGACTGTATCCGCGAAGTAAGAAAATCGCGGATGCGCCACTGCAAACTCCGAAGCGTGCGGATAGAGGGAAGGATCAAGAACGTGTTTGATCCCAGCCATATAAGGGCCGCCATCCTCGGCATAGGGATGGTATCCGTGCACAGCCAGCGCCGAAATTGTAACCACCGTCACCAGGACGGCGGCAAACTTCCACTCCCGCCTCTGTAGGCTGCCCTGTGCCGCTGCTGTAGATATTGGTTGTGCTGCTAAAGTTGTAGCCAAATTGCCTGTCGCTCCGGGCCCGCACTGCAACGGACTGAGTGAAAATACACGCCTGCTTATGGGTAGACTGTCTTCCGGGAAAAACAGTTTCCCGGCACTTTTCCTCTGCCCTTAGACACGGCACGCAACAAGAAGTCGCGTTCCAGAGATGGCGCTCTGCGACGATACAATGAAAACAGTTATGCATCTCTTGGCCCTGCGTATCTTCACCGCCTTCCGGACACCTCTCACCCCGAATGCGGTGGCTGCATGACTGTGCCGCGCAGCCGTAACCTCCTCAAGACCGTCCCGGGGCTGCTCATCAGCGCCTTCTTCCTCTGGTTCACCTTCAAGGGCATCTCCTTTGCGCAGATTCGTGCCCTCCGTCTGGTGCACCCCTCCTGGATTCTCGGCGTTCTCGGCTTTACCCTCGCCAGCTATACCCTGCGCTGTGTCCGCTGGACCCGCATGATGCGCCCCACCGGAGCGAGTTTTCCCGTCTGCGCCCGCGTTCTGATGACCTCGCTGGCCGCCAACAACATCCTCCCCCTCCGCATCGGGGACATCATGCGCGTCTTCACCTATGCGGGCGACCTCGGCGCAGCCCCCTCTGCAATCCTGAGCACGGTCATCCTCGAAAAGCTCCTCGACATCTTCACGCTTGTCCTCATCTTCGTCGTCTTCATGGGATCGGGCGTCGCTCCTCACTATCGCCTGGTGGCGGAGCTGACGCTCACCGTCTCCGCGGTTGGGCTTCTCGTTCTCCTTCTCGGCGCCCGCATCCTCGAAGCTCCCATCCGAAGACTCTTCGCCCGGCTCCCGCAGAACCACAAGCTCGCGAAGATCGAGCACTGGTTTGTACTTGCGCTGGACTGCATCCGTCAGATCGGTATCTCCGGCTCTCTCCTGCTCCTCCTGCAGTCTGCTGTCATCTGGGCGTGCGAGGGCATGATCTTCGTCTCCGCGGCACATCTCATCGGCCTCGTCACGGATCGCATCGGCCCCTGGCAGGCTGTCTCTGCCGCCAACCTCTCCTACCTCATTCCGAGCTCCCCAGGGGCCATCGGCACCTTCGAGCTTGCTGTTCGAACCTCACTCGTCAGCCACGGAGCCGTCGCCTCGCAAGCGGCAATCTACGGCCTCGCCCTTCACGCCTGGCTCCTCATCTCCGTCACCGGAGCAGGCGGCGTCATCTTCCTCATCCATCGCTTCAAAATCCACAACACGAAGCCTCTCTTCAAGGAGATCGAAACCCTCCCCGTCGAACTTCCTTAATCTTTGTTCGGACTCACCTCGCGTAAACTCAATTAAGCTAAGCCCCAAAACACTTCCTCCAGTGGTGAACCCGAAGCATGTATCGCACAATTCAGCAGTCCCTGTTGGCCCGCATTCAGGCTATCCTCCTTGCCAAGTACGACATCACTCTCACGCAGTTGGCCGTCGAGCAGCCGCCCAGCATCGCCCTCGGCGAACTCGCCCTGCCCGTAGCCTTCGAGCTGGCCAAGCGCCTCCGTAAAGCCCCGCGCGTCATCGCGACTGAGCTGGCCGCCGAGCTCACCGCCGAGCTTGCATCCGGACAGGCCGAACTCGAAGATATCGCCAGCGTAGAAGTAGCCGGTGCAGGCTACCTCAATATCCGCCTTAACCGTGCTGCTGCTGTCCGCCGTATCGCCGCCGATCAGCACGCTGACATCGGCGGTCCCGGCTTTCGCCTCGTCGAGCACACCAGCATCAACCCCAACAAGGCCGCGCACATTGGCCATCTCCGCAACGCCATCCTCGGCGACACGTTCCAGCGCCTACTCCGCCCCGATGCCTACAAGAGCGGCTACGAGGTCGGCGTCCAGAACTACATCGACAACACCGGCGTCCAGGTAGCCGATGTCGTCGTCGGCCTCGTCCATCTCGAGGGCAGGAATCTTGCGAGTACTCACGAACTCCTCGCTGAACTCGCCGCGTCGAACCAGCGCATCGACTTCTACTGCTGGGATCTCTACGCTCGTGTCTCCCAGTGGTACACGGCCGACCCCGCGCAACTCGCTGCCCGCAAGCAGATTCGTCTCGATACCCTCCACGCCCTCGAGACCGGAGGTAACGAAACCGCCACCATTGCCGATCTCATCTCCACCGCCGTCCTCCGCCGTCATCTCGAGACGATGGAGCGCCTTAGCATCGAGTACGACTTCCTGCCCCGCGAGAGCGAGATCCTCACACTGCACTTCTGGGATGCAGCGCGCACGCTGATGGTGGAGAAGGGTGTTCTCTATCTCGAGACCGCCGGCAAGAACAAAGACTGCTACGTGATGCGGCGAGCCGGAGCGGAGGTTCAGGAAGAGGGAAGTGACATCCCCGATGAAGACGCCAAGGTCATCGTCCGTTCCAACGGTACAGTCACCTACGTCGGCAAGGACATCGCCTATCATCTCTGGAAGTTCGGCCTGCTTCCCGGTAAAGACTTCGGCTATGCGAAGTTCCACGAGTATCCCACGCACACCTGCTGGATCTCCACCGTCGACGGCGAGACCCCGCACCCCACCTTCGGCAAGGCCGACGCCATCTACAACGTCATCGACTCCCGCCAGAACGACCCGCAGACCCAGGTTGTCCAGGCGCTGCGCGGCATGGGCTTCACCGAGGCTGCCGACCGCTACACCCACTTCAGCTACGAGATGGTCGCCCTCACACCACGCTGCGCCATCGACCTCGGCTACGCCATCAGCGACGAGGACCGCAAGAAGGCCTACATCGAGGTCAGCGGGCGCAAGGGCTTCGGCGTCAAGGCCGACGATCTGCTCGATCGCCTCATTGCCGCCGCCAAAGCCGAGGTAGACACCCGTCATCCCGATCTCCAAGTGGCCGAGCGTTTCACGATCGCCACCCAGATCGGCGTCGGCGCACTCCGCTACTTCATGCTCCGCTTCACCCGCAACACCGTCATCGCCTTCGACTTCAAGGACGCGCTCAGCTTCGAGGGCGAGACCGGCCCGTATGTGCAATACGCCATCGTCCGCGCCGCGAACATCTTCCGCAAGGCCAACACCACCGCAGAGGCCTCAACAGCCGCTATTGCAGGTCTCGACATCGGCAAAATCTTCGACAGCGAAGAGGGAAGCAGTCTCTGGGAGACATGGCTCCTCACCTCAAAACTCACGCTGATGATCGAGCAGTGCATCGCTACCGCTGAGCCTGCTTACCTGGCTAAGTATGCCTTCCAGCTCGCCCAGCAGTTCAACAACTTCTATCACCGGCACCACGTTCTCCACGAGACAGACCCTACCCGCAAGACGCTTCTTCTCGCCACGGCTGCCGTCGCTCAACGTGAGATGATCCGCGCCCTCGGTTATCTCGGCATCGAGGCTCCGGAGAGGATGTAAGCTATATATTTCAAAGCATTAGATATGGTGGCCCAGGAATAATCCTCCAGTTGCAGCCATTTGCTCATATCCGCTTTCCACAGGACAACAAAAAACCAGAGCTGCGAATCTCACGTAGCTAACTCGGATCCAATGTCCGTTGTGGAGGAATGACTATGGCAATTTTCAACAGCGAATTTCGAGACAAGCTAAAGGGGAAGCGAGTGGCCATCCTGGCCACCGAGGGCGTCGAAGAGGTGGAATTGACAAAGCCGAAAAAAGCCCTCGAGGATGCCGGGGCAAAGGTCGATGTCATCGCTCCTGCATCCGGTATCAAATCCCATCAGATCAAGGCGTGGGATATGACCGATTGGGGCGGCACAATTAAAGTTGACGTTGAACTATCCACCGCATCACCCAGTAAATACGATGCCCTGCATCTTCCAGGTGGAGTCATAAACCCGGACCAGCTTAGGACCGATCCTGAAGCCGTGGAATTCGTGAAGACCTTCTTCAAAGAAGGCAAGCCGGTAGCTGCTATCTGTCATGGGCCGTGGACTCTCATCGAGGCCGACGTCGTTCGTGGAAAGACGATGACCTCCTGGCCATCACTCAAAACCGATCTTCGCAACGCGGGCGCGCAGTGGGTGGATCGTGAGGTTGTTGAGGATAAGAACCTCGTCACCAGTCGCAAGCCCGACGACCTTCCAGCCTTCACTAAAGCAATGATCGAACTCTTCAGCCACGCGGCTGCACACAACGCCGCAGCTTGAGACAAGCAAAATTCAGCAAAGAAGAGGCTCCCGCACGGAAGCCTCTTCTTTGCCTTCCGGTAAAAAGGTTTAGCTGTCGTAGCTCCGTACCCACTCCACAATCGACCGCACCGCAACTCCCGTAGGCCCATAAGCGAGCCATGGTTTGTTCTCCTCGTTCCATGCGCACCCAGCGATATCCAGATGCACCCACGGCGTGTCGCCTGCGAACTCCTTCAGGAACATCGCTGCCGAGATCGCCCCACCCCATCGGGTCTTCCCTGTGTTCATGATATCGGCGATCTGGCTCTTGATCTGGTCCTTGTAGTCGTCGGTACAGGGCAGCCGCCAGAACCTCTCGCCCGAAGACTTGATTGCCTGCTGGAATTTATCCCACGTCGCCTCGTCGTTCGAGAACAATCCCACGTTCAAGATACCCAACGCCACCACACAAGCGCCGGTTAACGTAGCCGCATCGATCAGGTGCGTGCACCCGAGCGTCTTCGCATAGTGCAGCCCATCGGCCAGCACCAGCCGCCCCTCGGCATCCGTGTTGATGATCTCGATCGTCTTGCCCGACATCGCCGTCACCACATCGCCTGGCTTAAACGCCTTGCCATCCGGCATATTCTCCGCCGAGCACACCACCCCGATCACCTTCACCTTCGGCTTCAGCTGGGCGATGGCCCGCATTGCGCCGATCATTGCGCCGGCGCCCGCCATGTCGTACTTCATCTTCTCCATGCCGTCGGCCGACTTGATCGAGATTCCACCAGTATCGAAGGTAATGCCTTTGCCCACCAGTCCCAGTACTGGAGCATCCGCAGCTAACGCCTGCCCCTTTGCCACCTTGGGCTCATATGTCATCACAATCAGCGCCGGCGGCTCGCCCGAGCCCTGTGCTACCGCCGAGAACGCTCCCATCTTGAGTTCCTGCAGCTTCGCCGTCGAGTAGACCTCGCACGTCAGCCCCATCTCCGCGCACATGGCCGCCGCACGTTCGCCCAGCACCGTCGGTGTCAGCACATTGCCAGGCTCATTCACCAGCGAGCGGGTGAAGTTCTGCGCTGCCGCAACGATCAGCCCCTCGTCGAACCCTGTGTGGATCTCCGTCGTAGTGGACTTCTCCGATTCCTTCGCAATCACGGTAAGCGTCCGTAGCGATCGGTCCTTGCGGTCACTCCGATAGGTGTCGTAATCGATGTTGGCCAACTCCGCACCCTCGACCAGCGCCCGGGCCGTCAGGGTGCATGGCAACTCCTCAAGGTGCTCATCGGAGAGCGCATGATCCTCCGGAAACGCAATTGCCATATCTCGCACGTCGCGAGGTTTGGCCGCCCGCACTGCCGTTCCCGCAGCCTTGCGGACCTCATCCGCGCAGAGTCCGCTGGCCTTGCCCAGACCCACGATCAGAAGCCGCTCTGCTTTCAGCCCGTTGGGAGCATGGAGCAGCAGTGATTCGCCCACAGTCGCCTTGAACTCACCCGACTCGAGCACCTTCGCTGCCGCATTTGTTATCGCGTCCGATGTCGTCAGCAACGCCAGCAACGGTTCCGCGTCTTTCCCCGTGGCAATATCCACCGCAAATACAGCAAGCATTGGGGTGACAAACCCAGCCGCATCCTGAAAGAGAAGCTTCGTATCCATAGGCTTCTATCGTAGCGCGACTACGCCTATCGCCCCATCAAAAAACTACAACTAGAGCAAAGTCGTTAGCACTGTCTTCCGATAGTTGCTCCTCTGTGAAAATAAAAAATAGGAGGTAACTGGGGTTCTCTAGCGCCGCTGACTCCGAGCCACGGCTGCCTTGGCTTCCTTATCCGCCTCGCGCTTGCGTTCCGTCTCGCGTTTGTCCCAGTCCTGCTTGCCCTTGGCCAACGCCAGCTCGCACTTCACTCGTCCATTGCGGAAATAAAGCCGCGTCGGGATCAGTGTAAAACCCTTCTGCTTCGTCATATTCTCGAGCTTCCGCACCTCGGTCTTGTGCAGCAGCAGCTTCCGTGTACGCAGGGAGTCATGGTTCATTGCATTTCCATGAGAGAACGGCCCGATGTGGGCATTCAGCAGAAAGCACTCTCCATCCTTGAGTAAACCGTAGGCATCCTTCAGGTTAGCCTTGCCTTCGCGGATCGACTTGACCTCGGTTCCCCGCAGGGCAACGCCCGCCTCGAACTTGTCGGTTAGAAAGTAGTTGAAGCTCGCCGATCGATTGAACGCAGCATCCCGCATCCCCGCAGCCACGGGGTCCCGGTCCTTATCCTTCACAACAGCCTTGGGCTGATGGGCGACTGTCGGATTGGAGAGCGAACGAGGCATGGAATCTCTTACTTTAACATGCCTGCAACCATCGCCTCACCCACGAGGGTACCGCGCGTCTAACCCTCAGTTCCTCACCGTCAACGACCAACATAGGTCACGATGACACACACCCGCGAGCCCGCTTAGCGAAGCACCCGCGAATACCCTTAAGAACTACCCCTATTTGCGAGGTTTTCTTTGCAGCGAATGGTATACTCACCCCAGCGCAACAGCCTGGCAGGCACCGCCCCAACAGGCAGCGTCCTCCCCATCCGCAACGCTGGGGTAGGCGTGTACTCCAGCAGACGCCACACTCTTCATGGTGTAAAGGACGCAAACGGAAGCAGCATGGGTCGCGGGAACAATCTGATCAGCACATTGTCAACATGCGCCGTCCGGGCGCTCTCCCTCTTTGTCATCGTCTCCTGCCTCGCGGGCGCCACCTCTGTTGCCGCACGCGCGCAGTCAGCCAGCACCTGGACTAAACGTGGACAGGACGCCGAGACCCGCCAGGACTATGACGCCGCTTATGAAGCCTATCGCCAGGCGCTCCTGAAAAACCCGAAAGACCTCCGTTACAAGGCTCACTACGAGCGCATGAAGTTCCAGGCCTCCGTCGGCCACGTCGACCGCGGCCGCGTCCTCAAGCAGAGCGGCGATCTCACCGGCGCTCTGAACGAGTTCACCCGTGCCCTCCAGATCGACCCCGCCAACCAGACCGCCCAGCAGGAGATCGACATCCTCTGGGGCCAGCAGCCGCCCGGCACCGCCGGCTCCACTCCCCCGCCTTTACCACCATCCGGGCGGGAGGACACGCTCAAGAACATCGGCGCCATCTCCGGCCCCGTCGAGCTCAAGCCCGTCTCCAACGACCCCATCACGCTCCACATGGTCGAAGATGTCAAGATCATCTATCAGGCCATCGGCAAAGCGGCCGGCCTCAACGTCCTCTTCGATCCTGACTACACCTCCAAGCGCATCCCCGTCGACCTCAACAGCGTTACCTGGTCCGACGCTCTCCGCATCGTCGGCACTCTCGCTGGCACCTTCTACAAGCCCGTTACGTCCAACACCATCTTCATCGCCCAGAACACCCGCACCAAGCGCACTGATCTCGACGCGCAGGCGGTCCAGACCTTCTACCTCACCAACGCAAGCCAGCAGGCTGACGCCAACGAGATTCAGACCGCGCTTCGCAGCCTCCTCGACCCCAGCATCAAGATCAATCTCGTCCCCAGCCAGAACGCCATCGTCATGCGAGCCTCGCCGGACCAGCTTCTTCTCGCACAGAAGCTCCTCAACGATCTCGATCGCGCCAAACCCGAGGTGGTTGTCGATGTCGCCATCCTCGAGGTCAACCGCGACAAAGTGCGCAATATCGGCATCACCCTGCCACAGTCCGTTACCCTCACGCCCCAGGCGACACCTGGCACTACGACCACCACAGGCTCTACCCCTACTACTGGTACTGGCACTGGCACGACCACCTCCTCCAACTTCACCCTCAACTCCCTTGCCAACATCAACGCCAACAACTTCGCTGTCAGCATCTCCGGCGGCACCCTCAACGCGCTGCTCACCGACAACGACACGCGCATCCTCCAGAATCCCCGCATCCGGGCAACCGACGGCCAGCGCGCAGACCTCAAGATTGGCTCTAAAATTCCCGTAGCCACCGGCTCCTATAATGCTGGAGTCTCTACCGGCGTCGGCAGCATCGGCGTCCAGACGCAGTTCCAGTATCTCGATGTAGGTGTCGAGATCGACATGACGCCTACCGTCCACTTCGATAGGCAAGTCACCCTCAAGCTCAAGATGGTGGTCTCGTCTCATACCGGAGATGCGACCATCAGTGGTGTCGTCGAGCCCATTATCTCGCAGCGTGCCGTCGAACAGGTCATCCAGCTCAAAGATGGCGAGCCCAGCATTCTCGCCGGCATCGTCACCAAGCAGGATATTTTAGGCGTTAGCGGAACCCCAGGTCTCGGCGAGCTCCCCTTTCTCAAGTACTTCTTCTCCTCCCAGTCCAAGGAGACCCAGCAGACCGAGATTGTCTTCCTGCTCATACCTCACATTGTGCGGGAGTCTGTCCTCTCCCGCCTGAACACCCGCGCCATCGATACTGGCACCGGCCAGTCAGTCGAGCTCCGCCGTGACACTGCGCTACAGACCGATCTCGACAACTCCAATCCCATCCAGGCCGGTCCTCGTCCTACTGGCCCTGCCACCACGGCAGCCAATGCGGCTAACGCAATGGTGCAGCAACTTAAACAGCAGGCGCAGCCGCCCGCCCAACCCGATCCCGGTCTGCTTCCCAGCCAGCCCGCCGTGCTTCCCCCAAATCCGGCCCCGGGCCAGCCACAGGCACAGCCCGCGGCTCCCACCGGCCCGCCGGTCAGCCTTACGGTGGTTCCATCAAACGCCAATCAGACAGTCGGCAGCACCTTCCAGGTTGCCGTCACGCTCAACAACGCGCGCGATGTCTACTCCGTGCCGCTCCAGCTCCAGTTCAACCCCGCCGTCCTCCAACTGGTCAACGTCGACGCCGGGGATCTGCTCAGTCGCGATGGTCAGGCAGTCGCTATCGTCCACCGCGACGAAGGAAACGGCCTCGTCACCATCTCCACCTCCCGCCCACCCAACGTTGCCGGGGTTAACGGGCAGGGAACCGTGGCTACCCTCACCTTCAAGGCCACTGCCGCCGGAGACTCCAATCTTGCCCTCGTCAAGGTAGGCGCCCGCAACAGCGTCCAGGCCAATCTTCCGGCCGTCGGTTCACAGGCCGTGGTACATGTGAAGTGATCGCTCGCAACAATCCGGGTACGCCATCCTTTGCGGCTCCGTCGCAAAGGATGGCGTCCACCAACCCCCAGGCCGGTCTCACCCTCATCGAACTCATCATCACCGTGGCTATCGTCTCCCTGCTCGCCACCGCTGCCATCCCCATCGCCCGCTTCCAGGTCAAGCGCACCAAGGAGCGTGAGCTCCGTCGCGACCTCTGGGAGATGCGAGATGCCATCGACCACTACAAGGATGCTGCCGACAAAGGCGGGATAATGACCAAGGCCGATAGTTACAACTATCCCCCCGACCTCGAAACTCTCGTCAAGGGCGTCGATATTCAGGGCAAAAAGGTCAAGTTCCTCCGCCGCATTCCCGTCGATCCCATGACCGGAACCACCGAATGGGGCCTCCGCTCCAACCAGGACGATACCGACTCCGACTCCTTCGGCGGCCAGAACGTCTTCGACGTCCACACCAAGAGTCAGGGCACTGCCCTCGATGGGACAAAATACTCTACATGGTAGCCACCCCTCAATCTCGTATCGCACGACCTGCAGGGCCGTCAGAACGAGGCTTCACCCTCCTCGAGCTCATGATTGTCATGGTCGTCATCGGTCTGCTCGCCGCCATCGCCATCCCCTCTTATACCAACAACATCCGCAACGCCAAGGAGGCTGTCCTCCGCGAAGACCTCCACACCATGCGCACCGCCATCGACTCCTACACCGTCGACAAGCAGAAGGGCCCCCAGAGCCTCGACGACCTCGTCCAGGCCGGCTATCTCAAGGTCATGCCTGCCGATCCCTTCACCCATCGCACCGACACCTGGATCCCCGTCGAGGGAGACACCCTCATAACCACCGACCAAACCGAGCCAGGGATTACCGACGTCCACTCCGGAGCCCAGCAGACCTCCTCCGAAGGCACTGCCTACTCCACTTGGTAAGACAACCACATAGCGCTCAGACAATCTTTTGATGCCTATTGTTAGAGCTCACAAAAAGAGCGCATACTAAGTCCAATAAGTATCGAGCTGCGTCCAGTCAACAGGGAAGCGGCCCATTAGGAGAAAATCCCATGCGTTCCGTCACGCACCTCGGTCTAGCCGCCCTCATCGCTATCTCGACCCTCTCCTACGCCCAGACTCCCGCCAACGTCCCGGTCGAAACCCCGCTGCCCAAGACGCCCGATACCAGCAAGCAGCCCACCCCGGAAGAGAACAAGGCCGCTGCAGCCACCGCCAAGACGAAGACCGACTCCCTCCCGTCCCCTGGCGAGAACCTCGACCCCCACATCAAGGTGGGCAGCGAAGACGACGTCAACGCCATAGGCAACCGCAACATCGGCGGCCGCGGCATGGGCAACTGGTACTCCACCGATTGGGAGATTCGTAACGGCAAGGCCTACTCGATGGAGATCGAGAAGTCCGCCCACCTCGTCACCGACCCCGTTGTCGTCGAGTACGTCAACCGCGTCGGCCAGAACATCGTCAAGAACTCCGACTGCAAGGTGCCCTTCACCATCAAGGTCATCGACTCCGACGAGATCAACGCCATGGCCCTTCCGGGAGGCTTCTTCTACGTCAACTCTGGCCTCATTCTGGCCGCCGACGAAGAGGCAGAGCTAGCCGGGGTGATGGCCCACGAGACCGCCCACGTCTGTGCCCACCACGCCGCCCGTCAGCAGACCAAGATGAACTACGCCCAGATCGGCTCGATCCCGCTGATCATCGTCACCTCGGGCTCCTGGACTGGCTACGGCATCTACCAAGCCTCGCAGCTCGCTATCCCGATCACCTTCCTCAAGTTCTCCCGCATCGACGAGGGCGAAGCCGACTGGCTCGGCCTCCAGTACATGTATAAAGCTGGCTACGATCCCCAGGCCTTCATTCAGTTCTTCGAGAAGATCGACGCTCTCGAGAAGCACAAGCCCGGCACTCTCTCCAAGGTCTTCTCCGACCATCCCCAGACTCCCGATCGCATCGCCCGCTCCGAAGACGAGATTGCGACCATCATGCCCGCGAAGCCGGACTACGTCGTCACCACCAGCGAATTTGACGATGTCAAGACCCGCCTCGCCCGCATCGAGAACAAGCGCAAGCTCAATGACAAGGGCAAGGACAACAAGCCCACACTCCGCCGCGTAGGCAGCGGCAACGGCAACAACGACCCCAACAACCCCAACGGCAACGGCTCCAGCACCGGAGATGATCGCCCAACCCTGGGCCGCCGCAACTAGGCTGATTAGCTCGACTAGCTGCTGATTTGATAGTTCGATTAGCTACTAGTGCAGAGGCTTGTCACCGTTTGCCTCTGCCTGTCATTCCTCCCACGCCCATCATTTCTCTACTGCTTGTCATTCCTCACTGCTTGTCATTCTGAGCGAAGCGAAGAACCCCCGTATTCGCTTTTGCCGTTGTCGTTGCTTGTTCTCCATACTGCTCGCTAACCGACCCATCCTCCTCCAAAACCCCGTAAAATAGCCCTATGACCACCAAAACCACGGGCTACACCGACGACCACGCCAAAGCTGGCCTCGACGCCAAATTCCCCGGCATCGAAACCTGGCCGAACCAGTTCAAGGCCTACGAGATCCTCGTCGACGACCCTGAGTTCACCAGCGTCTGCCCGAAGACCGGCTTGCCCGACTTCGGCCGACTCATCATCCGCTACATGCCCCGCGAGAGCTGCATGGAGCTCAAGTCCCTCAAGGAATACCTCTTCACCTACCGCAACCTCGGCATCTTCCAGGAGAACATCGTCAATCAGGTCCTCGACGACGTAGTCAAAGCGACCGATCCTGTCTGGGCCAAGGTCGTAGGTGACTTCCGCCCGCGCGGAGGCATCTCGACCATCGTCGAAGCCTTCTACCCACGCCCAGAAGACTCCAAAGGCCCTCGCGGTTGATCACTCTTTATTCAAGAGATCACCCGAGTGAATCGGATCGCTCATCTATGCGCTGCGGCTTCCCACTCCGGACTATTCAAGAAATATGTGTCGCAGAGTTCCTGTACGTCACGCACCATCATTAGCTTAAAAGTTGCCCTACGGTAGAGCCTCATAAGTGACGTACGAGAAGCGCATGGAGTCCGGAGCCCAGGAGTTGACGTTCATGGTCCCCTGTCCACCGATGCTCTTTACGAGCGTCTTCTTGGGAGCAGCGACCTTGTCGTGGTCGATCGCAACCAGTTTGATCTCGATAGCGACGTTGCGCGGGTTGTGGGTGGGCGTACCGGCGGGATAGCCGATGTACACCATCTTCTTGCCGTCGGGCGAGATGTGAGGGAACCAGTCTTCGAGTTGGTCATTCACGACCAGCTGGGCTTTCTCATCGTTGCGGCCTGCGCCTTCAGCAGGGAAACGCCAGATGGCTTGCTTCCCTGATCGATCGGAGTTGATGTAGATCCACTTGCCGTCCGGTGAGTAGTCAGGGCCGTCGTCCTGGTGAATATTGAATGTCAGCCGGTCCTCCGCTCCGCCAGCAGCGGGCATGCGGTAGATGTCATATTGGTGGCTGCCGTTGCGCTGAGCCACGAAGGCAAGGGTCTTGTTGTCCGGCGACCAGCCATGGAAGTAGCTCGGCGTATCGGACGCCATCAGCTTGATGTTGCTGCCGTCGGCGTCGGAGAGAAAGACCTGCGATCCCTTGCTGGGGGGAGCGGTCGCTGAAAACGCAAGCTTCTTGCCGTCCGGCGAGAGAGCCTTATCGTTGTTGCAATGAAAATCCGTGGGAATGGCCAGTTTTTGCGGCTCCGCTGTGCCATCTTTCGTGAGAACGAATTTGTAGATACCTCCACCGGAGTTGGAGATCAGATAGCTCCCGTCGGGCGACCAGTTAGGTGCCTCCCACACCGAGTCCGCACTATAGACCAGGTGCGAGGAGCCGTCGTGCAGGTCGTAAATAAACAGACGGCTGCGCAGATGTTCTGCAGAGCGTGCGGATGCTGCTGCTCCTGCCTGCACCGAGCCAGCTTGCGCGTGAAGAGTGGGCGCGAGAATACAAAATGCGATCACCGTAAGCTTGCAGCAGAATGGCGATTGTAGGGAGAAAAACTTCATATTGTGAGTGACTCCTCTTCGGCGTAGAAATCGATCGACGGTTCGTTGATTCTTGTTAGCTCCACAGTCATCCTGCACGGGGGGTAACGCATCGCTGTGCAAAAGCCGCTCCTCTACTGCAGCTTACCCGCCGAGTTCTCGAGAATGACCTTCGAGAGCACACCAGTATCCGATTTGTCCGGCAGGTGCGAACAGAAGCCGATGCCAACATAAAAAGGCTCTTCGAAGTGCAGGTTGATCGGTGGCCCAAGCTGATTCATGGGCTCTCCTTCCAGGCTGACGAAGATGGCGATGGAATCGCCACGCTTTTCAATCCCGATTCGTTTCGCCAGGACGTGAGCCAGAGTGCCTCCGAACCGATACTGCATATCCTTGATAGAAGCGCCTCTCTCCGAACGCTGCGCCAGGTGGATCATGCCGACACCGTGCTCGCCTATCATGGCTTCCTTGGAATCGTCATCGAGATTCTGACGTATGACCAGAACTGCCTTGCGATCACCATAGCCCGCCGCGTCTGGGAAGGTCACGTCGGCAGCGAGTGAAACGTCCCCTGACATCTTCTTCCAGACATAACGGAACTCATCGCGCGTGTACCAGATGTTGTAGCCAGCGGAGTGGATGGTGTACTGCTTCGTGCTGGCATCATAACTGGCGCTGCCCGGCACTACTGCGGCACCTATGTCGGATTGGCCCTGAAACAGGCCGATCGGCGTATCGAAGTTTCTACTTGGTCGATGAAAATCTGCCGGCGGCGGTACTTGCACATGAGTAGGGGAGCCCGGTTGCGCCCAATCCGGCACAGCCGATGTAGTCGTTACCGGTACGGTCGGCGCCTGCGCACGTAACACATGCGATGCGGCGCCCAGCATGAGGGCGAGCAGTGAGATTCGCCAAGAGCGTTTGATCGCAACGAGATCAACGTAGATTTCCATAGAGAAGAACTTTAGCAGACCGCGCGTAAATTCGTGCCCACTCCCTATAGGTCGAACGACGTTCCTGATCTCTCCAAAATCAATGATCAATTTGGCGGCGAACTCAACGTCTATTCCGTAAAAGACAACCCCTCCAACCTAACTCCCCGTTCATTGATTGGGAGCCGTCGTTGTCTTGTGCTGTTCAGTTGATCTCAGTTTGTCATAGAGAGGTTGAGCGGGCTCTAATGCGGGATTCTCCTCGGCGACCGAGACTGCAAGAATGCGGATCTTGTCATTGTTCGGCAGGGTAAGTGCACGCACATCTCCGGAGAGCTCAATCGGGTAGGCGAAAAGATAGGAATATTGATACGGCTCGTTGAGCCCCTCGGCGGTGTGATGATGGGAGGCATACCATGCGACGGCAGCAGGTTTGACATAACCCGCTTCGAGGCCAACATAGTCCTCGGGATAACGGGGAGATTGTGGGCGCTGCTCTCGGAGTTGCTCGTCGACCGGAGGCCAGACAGCGTGATTTGCGGAAATTGCCCAGTCACGCTCCGGAGCATTTTTCCAGATGCGTGTATCCCATTGACCGATAAACCCACTCCAATCCTGGATGTTCAGGTGAGCGATGTTATCGCCAACCCTAAACTCAGCGGCTTGGTCTCCGCTCGATGATGCCGCCAAAATATAGACACGGTTATAGTGGCCCGAGGGCAGATCGATCTTCTGGCCTTTCGCAACAACTGCATTTAGAGTCCCTGTCTTGGCAGGCGCTAAGTTGAAGTGCACATCATCATAGTTGATCTGAGAGGGCAACATCTCTGCGGGAATAGCGTTTCCCCTGCCATCGAATCCCCCGCCCTCGGTTTTAGTATCGTCATTGCTGGCGACAGCGAGATCATAATGCAGTTCTACAGGCCGCGAGTGGGTAGGGGCAGACTTCTGATTCGGCGAAGCAAGGCGTAATGCAAATGTACGCGGCTGGTATCCCGTAAAGGATGTCGTCAGCGCACCCGCATTGATGCTTGCTGATCCAACTGGTTGTTCCTGCGCATTGACCTCACGGGCGGCTATAACAGGCGCGGCGAAAGAGACGCTCACATTCTGTGCTGGCTTACCGTCGAGCTCTACCATCCGGAGAATGATTTCATCACTAGCCTCTGCTTTCTTGAGGGCAAGTACGCGAATGCGGGGATTGCTTAGGTGAAGCAAAGAGAAGCTCTTGCCTAAGGAACCAGAGTGTTTCGTCGTTTTGAAGGCGACAAGTGGATCGTTGAGACGGTAGCCTTGCCAATCTGTCTGAGACTTACGCCAGTCGTCGACGTGTCCCGACAATCCGAATGCAAATTCATGATGACCCCAGTCCTGATTTGCCTGATCTGTGTAGGCCTGCGGGCGTCCATTCGAAGGCGACTGCATCCCGGGTGAGCGTATCAGGGTAACTCGAAGAGTGTGATCGTCAGGCTTATCGGATCCGTTCTTGCAATCGGTCAAAATAGTAACGCCAAAATCTCCATTCTTGTCCGTTAGGTCAATCCATCGATGAGAAGCAACTTCAAACTGACGCTCCTGAGCATTAGGACGTTGAATCGTGCCGATACCCCAGTTGTAAGTCGCATTCTCATTTGATGCTGTGACGGGGAAGGAAACTTTGAGATTGGCCGCCAGCGTCCTCCAATCGATCGCGTTGCCAAATTCCACGCGATTGCCTGCATCCCCTGCGGAGAGGCTTATGGTCTGAACGAATTTGGAGCCTTCCGTCTCACGGGTTACCTCGAGAGACACACGAACCGGGCCATTCTCTTTAATGCGAATCTGAGCCGGACCGCTGACATAAGCACGCGGAGCTGCCTGCTCCTGTTCAAATTCCATATTCCAGGCGGGATATATCTTGGGAATATCGGTAGAGATGGCAAGCCGGATGGGAGCTGAGAGTAGCTCCTTCTTCAGGGTCTTGTCGTAGACACTTGAGACATTGCCGTTTTGATCGAGGCTGACGCGATAGCGGTCATTCTCAAGCGATGAATTTGTCACCTGCAGTGACGAGTGCGAATTGGAGCCTGCGGCGGCGGGCTGCACATCATAAACGGAATAACTAACGGAGGGAGCTTTCGCCAGGAATAGAACCTTGCCTCCCTCGAGCTGTGACGGTACTTCTGTCCCATCCGGAGCAATGACACGCACCGCCTGAGGAGTGCCACGAGGAAAAGAAACCTCGGCTTCAACCAAGTCTTCACGCGCGATATTGAGAGAATTAAAGATTACGACTGGCTCTCCTTTGGTCTGCGTATTGAAGGCAGATGCGATCGCCTCGGTTGCATTCGTAAAGACACCGGCAAACTGGTTTGCTGCAATGATGTCATCATTCCAGGCGAACTGATATGCGCGTGGAGTCGCGGTTCCGGCGCCGGTATCGTGAAAGTGCCCGGCCAACTCGAGCGTCCACGCATCATTGAGTCGTTGCTGAGGATAGGTCCGGCCGCCCAGCCATTCGGCCGCGATGGAAGCTTTTTCCGCCGCATCGGCCAGTAGCTCATTCTTGATAACCCAACGCTTGTGGTATGCCTGCGACGTCAATGAACCCGCGGAGTGATTGATCAGTTCGAGATCGCCCTGGTATCGGGGCATGCGAGTTTGCATACCAGGTTTGATGTCGTTGAACATCTGGTCGGCTGTAGCCAGGACAACATGCACCGGGCCATCACCGACTTTCACAGTCGGACCCGACGCATCGGATACCGGTCCTGTACCTTGCCCAAAGAAAGGTCTGGGGGGAGCGGGCAATACGGTCTCGCTTTTATCTACGATGGCTTCGAGAAGCTTCACGGTCGATTCATGTGCCGCGCCTCCGATATCACCGGTGCCGACGTAATGGTAGTCGGCGAGAACGCCCGTCACATTGCCGTTGATGTCGATGCGTTTGACCCAATTCTGCTCCGTCTCTCTGGGACGTTCAATTGCCCTTACCTGCTCCGGTGTCAGCCGCGCCTTCTGTTCATCTGTCAGTTGCTGGGGCGCGGGAGCTGGTCCAGGCTCTTTACTCAGATCAGTGTAGACACTGCTGCCATACCCACCCGGGTTCAACGCTGCGAGGACACTGCTTCCGTCCGGTCCAACCCAGATACCGACGTTGAATGGGATACCCTCCGGGGTATGCTCGGGTGAATTCGGACCACCGATCTTTGGAGCTGGTTGCCATTGTGCATTTAGCTTCTGCGTGGAGAATCCCTTCACTCCAGCGTGAGCAAGGATGCTGGGTAGTGATGCGGGAAATCCGAAGCAATCAGGCAACATAAACTCTGTGCTCGCTTTCCCGAAGTCCTTGCGGAAATAAGCATTCCCGTAAAGGATCTGCCGAAAGATCCCCTCGGCACTGGGAAGGTTGACATCGCCTTCCTCTACGGACGAACCTGCTGGAAACCAGCGCCCCTTCGCCACGTATTGCGTCATGCGGGCGTAGTCGCTGGGGAAGTACTCTTTCATAAGACGGTAGCGGTTGGATCCGGTCCAATTAAAGACATAGTGCGGGTACTTCTCCATGTAATCGAAGTTGACGCGCATCGTCTTCAGCAGATACTCGCTGATGGTTTGCGGGAACTCCCATCGCCATTGCGTATCAAGATGCGCGTACGGAACGACGTAAAGGGTCGGAACCTTGGCGATGTCGGGCGCCTTCATTGTCTGTCCCGGAGCTGAGGGAGCTAAAGAGAAAAATGCAATCGTCGACAAGAGACAGCCAAGTAGAAGGCACCGGCTTCTGGAACTGATAGTGGGGATAGGCAAGAGGGTGGATAGGGTCAGTGACATCACAAGTCGCATATTTGGGATCATTTACTCCGCAATAGAGTGAACCAGAGTTTTTTGTAGTTTTGCTTGAGACACCGCACACTCAGGTCGTACGGTGTCTCAAACGGTCAAGTCATGCGCTAGAAGGCATAGCGGAGGCTGAACTGGAGCTGACGCTCGGAGGCATAGGTGGTGCCCTTGGACGTTACGCGACCGAAGGTTGCGCTGGTTGGGTTGACGATTGGGTCATCAAGGTTGGGATGGTTGAGATAGTTGAACGCCTCTGCCCTGAAGACTAGCGCGTGGTTGTCGTGGCCTGGGATGACGTGCATCGATTTCTGCAGCGCTGCACTAAAGCTGTTGAAGCCGGGGCCGTATATACTGTTGCGGGAACCACGCGGTGCGAAGGTGCCGAGCGGGGCCGCAACATAGACGGCGCTCTCAAACCATTGCGCGGTCCCACTGGGGCCTGCGAACCCATGTGGCAGGTTCGGTTGACGGGTTCGTACATAGTATTGATTGCCGGAACCCGGTCCAACACCTGCACGATCATTGCCGGTGGCGATGCCGTTGGCGGGGGGCCGGCCAGATTGAGCCTGGATGGTGCCGGAGAACTGCCAATTGCCAAGGGTAGAGCGGACAAGGCGATTGGTTGCCTCAGTAGCGAACGGCATATCCCACACATAGTTGAGAACCATGACGTGGCGAGTATCGAAGTCGCTGGGGCCATAGTTGATGTTGGTGTCGTAGACGTTGGGAACGTTGGTTCCGTTGGAAGAGCCAAAGTCGAGGCTCTTGGACCAGGTGTAGGCGACGCCGAAGAGGAAGCCGTTAGTGAGACGTCGCTTCAGGTTCGCCTGCAGGGAGTGGTAGTTGGAGCCTCCGAGGTTCTGCGCTTCGGCGATGGTAGAGTAACCGCGATAGGGACGAAGTGCATCGGTATTGCTGACCGTCGGATTGGCTTGAACCGTTCCGGGTCGGAGCTGGTTGACGTTGCCGAGCTGTTCGAGGTGGATACCGCGTCGGCCAACATAGCTCATGGTGAAGGTTGCGATTTTCGGGAAGTCCTGCTCGACGGTTAGATTCCAGCCGTAGGCCTCTGGGCTGGGATACTCGTAGCGCTGTGAGGTGAGTGCGATTGGTGACGCGTTGGTGCCGATGCCTCCCGGATTGTCCACGCTGCCACGCGTAACCGTTGATGAAGGCTGGAACGGCGCGTTGCCGCCGACATGCACAACGTCGCTGATGCCGAGGCGCTGGACGTAACGGCCAGCGCCGCCGCGAAGGACGGTGCCCGGAGTGATCTGGTAAGCGAACCCGAAACGAGGCTGGATGTTCGAGTAGACGGTTGGATGGTAGTTGTTATCGTAGCCGCGGAACAAGCGAGCATATCCGTTGGCCAGGATGTCGTCAGAGACGTGGCCCTTCGCGGAGCTTGGGAAGCCGCTACCGGGGATGACGACACCATTGAGGGGATCTCCGCCGGTGACGAAGCCTGTAGTGGGATCGACGGTCGGCGCGAGCGCTGGGTTCCAGTCTTTCTCACTGAAGAACGATTGATTACCCCAGAGGGCATGATAGTTCATCATGACGCTGTAGCGTACGCCCATTTCGAGGACCAACTTTGGTGTGGCGCGCCACTGGTCTTGCACAAAGCCTTCGAACATGTTGCCGCGGAAGAGGGTGTAGGAACGCTGGCCGATCTCTCCGTAGGTATCAAAGAGTCCGAGAGCAGCATTCGCGATAGCGGCTCCCGTTGTTTGCGTTCCAGTTATACGTCGGTCGGTGAAGAGGAAGAGGCCGTTCTGGTTGTTGGTCGTTCCCGGCCTTGTGTTGTCGACGCTGATCTGGTCGAAATTGTTTTCGCCGGCGTACTCCCACAGGCCGCCGAACTTGAGGGTATGGTTGCCCCAGACCTTAGTGATGCTATCGGCGATGTCATACACCATTCCGCCTGAACGCGATGGATATGGACCGCCGTCGAGTGTGCCGAAGTTGGCAAGCTGGATCGTGGGAATCTTGTTCGGGATTGTTTTGGTTGCGGCGGAGTAAAGGTACGGGTAGTTGATGCCGTACTGGGTGCGATCAAAACGGCCTAGAGACGTATCGATCCCGATGTCGACGTGATCTGCTGCAGCCGACACCATAAATTCATTCACCATTGTGGGGCTGATGGTCCAGCTGTAGCGGAAGACGCCAATCTGATTGGGGCGGTTAAAGATCCGTGGGTTGAGATTGAAGTTGCCGAAGTGCGGCTCGTAATCGTCGTAGTTGTAGTTGAGCAGGCTGAAGCGGAAGTGATGCGCCTGGAGCGGCACGAAGTCGATAACGATGGTGTCCTTGCGCTGCTTCTCGGTGTAAAGCGCAGAGTCGATCCAGTTGCTGGAAGCATTATTGCTGAGATTAGGCGCGGGATATGCGTTCAGCAGCCCGATGCCGTTCGGACTGAGCTGATTGGTAGGGATGATGTTGTTTGGGTAGGGTACGCCCGTGGTCGGATTAACGATCTGAACGGGAGCGTTGTAGAAGATATTGCTGCCGAGCAGTTCGCTAAAGTTACCGGTGCGCATGAGGGTTGTGGGTACTTTTAGCGTGGCGGAAGAGGTGTCGTCGTGGTTGTAGCGCACCCACTCCTGTCCCAGCAGGAAGAAGAGCATGGAGCGGTTTTTGTTGAAGTGACCGGGGATATAGATCGGACCATTGAGGTTCCAGCCAAACTGGTTGTAGCGGAAAGCCTGACGCGGGAGGCCAGCGTTATTGCGCTGCCAGGTATTGGCATTCAGCACAGTATTGCGGAAGTATTCGAAGGCGCTGCCGTGGAAGTTGGAAGTACCGCTCTTGGGAACCATGCGGATTTGGCCGCCGGAAGTACGACCATACTCGGCTGGGTAGCTGGTCGTGAGGATCTGGACCTGAGAGGTAGAGTCAACATCGGCGACGCCGACACTGGTTCCGTTCGAGCGGGTACGCACCATGGGTGCTCCGTCGAGTGTAATGAGGCTCTCCTGCGAGCGGGCGCCATTCACATTGATGCCATTGTCGAGGCCGAAGGCGAAAGCCGCCATCGAGTTATTGCGGACAACGCCAGGCTCAAGCTGCGAAAGGTAGAGTGGGTTGCGTCCGTTGAGCTGAATGGACTTTACCTGATCTTCCGTCACCAATTGGCCAACCGAGCCGCTCTCAGTCTGTACGACGTTGGCGCCAGCTTCGACAGTGACTTCGATCGTAGTATCGCCTACCTTCATGGGGATCTCGATACGGCGGCCGATACTAGGATCGAGGCGCACATCGCTGAGTGTTGTAGTCTGAAAACCCTTGTTTTCGACACGAACACTGTAATTGCCAGAGGGCAGGTTGGTAAGTGTAAAGCCGCCGGCCTCGTTAGTGGTAATGGAGCGCTCAGCGCCAGTTGCCATATCATGCACCGTGACCTTGGCATTCGGAAGGAGCGCGCCCGATGCGTCAGTGACTGTACCTGAGAGGGACGATGAATCTTGAGCAAGTATCGGAATTGCAATCGCGAACAAGCAAGCCGCTGCAAACCGAAGTACGACACGAATATTGAACCTATTGTTTTTCAATTCAGCCTCCAAAGTGTGAAAATACCGTGAACATCACAGGTCTTTAGTTTTCTTGCCTGATGAACACATTTGCGCAGGAGCAACTGCTTCGGGAATGGTGGCACAACTCCCACAGCACATGCCGACGCCAGACTGCCTTCCGGCAGACGCAAAAAGGATGCAGATTGATAACACCATGCGCACAATCGATAGCCGTATACCTCTCCTCGGATGGCTCTACTTGCGAGTTGAACCTGGAGTAAAGGTCTTGACGTGGACATCGCCACTTCTTGTCGAGGCGATGCCGTCTATGATTGCGCTATCACAACGCACAACTATTTACACACTCCAGCATTATCTTGTCAACCAGAGAAATGATAAATTTGTGGATTATCTGAAGTTCTGGTCTTGGGAAGACGTATGATAAGCCTCCCATAAAGGCAAAGAGTGTGCGCAAGTCGTCTTCCAAAAAACGAGCAACGCTTGAGGATGTCGCACAGGCAGCGGGCGTTGGACCCATGACCGTCTCCCGCACCATCAATGGTCATCCCTACGTTGCGGAGAGCACTGCGAAACGGGTTCGTGCCGCGATTCGTCAATTGGACTACAGACCGAATCATGCCGCACGCATGCTGACCGGTCAGTTATCGCGATCCATCGGACTGATTGTTCCGGATCTTGCAGATACCTTTTTTTCGATCATTAGCCATGCTGTTCAGGAAACTGCCCGCGAGAGCGGCCATCTAGTTTGGTTGGCGACTTCAAACTACGATCCCTCCATTGAGGCTGCACAGGTAGAACAGATGACCCACCATCCCGTGGACGGCATTTTGCTTGTGCCAGTAGATAGTCGGCACAAATACCTGAAAGAAATGGCTTCAAGAAACACTCCCGTCGTTACCATCGACAGGCCTATCGAAGTAGTAAGAACAGATTCGGTACAGGTCGAAAACCGTGCCGGGGCGCGAATGGCTGTCGAACACCTTATCCAACATGGTTGCAGAAAAATCACCTGTGTGACGACGAACAATCATTTGCGAACCATTAAGGACCGTATCGCCGGCTACGAAGAATGTCTGCGTCACGCACGGCTCTCTCGCGCAAAAGTCTTGCAGTTGTCGAACCTTGTGGAAGCGAAGGGTACACTGTCAGCGCTGTTTCAATCGCGCAATCGGCCCGACGCCTTGTTTACCGCAAATAACGCCTCTACGATCTGGGTGATTGAGACCCTTCGCGAATTGAATATTGAAGTGGGGAAGGGCGTCAAGCTTGTTGCCTTTGATGATGTTAGTTTTTATACCCTTATCACGCCACCGATTACGGCTGTTCGTCAACCTGCCGCAGAGCTCGGACGTGTAGCGGCTCAGTTGCTGTTGCAAAGGATCAAGGGCAATTCATTGTCTTCGCCTATCCGAGCAGTTCTCCCAGTTTCGTTAGTCATTCGCGAGTCTTGCGGATGCAAACGAAAGTAGTAGGATCTGCACGGCTACATCTTGAAGTTGCGCATATAGTCTGCATCTACCTTCAGCGATTCCTTCCACGGCATGTCGAAGGCCTCCTGCTCCACAAAGAGGTGCTGGATCTGCTGCGTTTTCGCTGCCTGCGCGAAGATGGGGCGGTAGTCGATCGTGCCGCGGCCTAGCTCCGTCACCTTTGGGTCATGGTTCTCCGGCGAAGGATTCGGCGGAAGATTGAAATCTTTCACGTGGAGCATCGAGATGCGGTGGGGATGATTCTTCATGATCTCAGCCGGATTCACAGCCGCCACCATGGCCCATCCGCAGTCAAGCTCGAACGTGACCTTCTTTGGATCGGTGAGTTGCAGCAGCTCCATATACGGCGTTTTTCCTTCAGTGACGACAAACTCGCGCGTATGGTTATGATAGCCAAATCGGATGCTGGATTTAGCCGCCTCTTCGCCCAAGGTATTGAACTGCTCCGCGTTGTAGTGCCAATCGTCGAGCGAGAATGCCCTTTGGCCGCCAGACGTACCGGCTGGAGACGGAGTGCGATATCCGGGGCTGGAGCAGACGATGAATTGCGCCCCAAGCTCCTTGTCATACGCCACTATCTCATCGAAGTGCGTGTGCAGCTCTGGGAATGGGTGATGCGCGCTGACGCAGCGCAGACCTGCCTTGTCCAGCGCCGCACGAATCTCCTTTGCACTCTTCTTAGGCAGCGCGGCTGCTTCCACTTCGGTATAACCGGCAGCTCTTACTGCAGCCAGAGCGCCATCCAGGTCCTCCGTCATCTGCTGACGTACGGAATAGAGTTGGATGCCGAGAGGCAGACCCAATGGATTGGCGAGCGCGGCGCGATCTGCGAAGCCCAGGACGGCAATCGCCGCGGCGGTACCTACAAACTCTCTGCGAGAAATCTTCGTCACGTTTCTTCTCCTTAAATATTCTGCTTGCTCATCTCTCCTGCAAGATACTCCGAGGCGCGCATCGATAACGCAAGAATCGTCATCGTTGGGTTCTGCCATCCTGCACTGGTAAAGCTTGCTCCATCTACGACGAACAGGTTCTTGTGGTCATGGCTCTGGCACCACTTGTTTAACACACTGTGCTTCGGGTCATTGCCCATGCGGCAGGTTCCTACTTCGTGGATGCTGTAGCCCGGCGGGTTGGGAGCGATGTTCTTCGACAGCACCTCAAATCCTGCAGCCTCAGCCACCGCGGAGCCAACCTCAACTGCATCTTTCGCCATGTTGTATTCGTTGTCTGTGTATTTGGTCTCCACATGCAGTACGGGAATACCCCAGGCGTCTACTTTGTCTTTGTTGATCCGGACATGGTTCTCATATCGCCCCAGAACCTCGCCCATTATTGTCATGTGGAAGGAGCTGCCGTGGTATTCCTCGAGCTTCTGCTGCAACTCCGCGCCGTAGGTTGCGAAGTTGCGCGGATGAACAGGACCAATACTACTGGTAACATTCAGCGCGTAGCCGCGCAGAAAGGCGTCGCTCTTTGTCGTAATGTTGCGGAAGCGTGGAACGATGGCTCCGCCGCCCATCAGCTCCTTCGTTGCCTTACCGTTGCGAGCCTCGGGGACGGAGCATGTCACGCCAGAACCGTAGATCTGATCCATCAGATAGCGTCCCACCAGACCACTTGAGTTGCCGACCCTCGAGTTCAACAGCAGTCGCGTGCTCTCCAGGGTTCCCGCGGCCAGAACTACCACGCGAGCTTTGACACGCATCTCTCGTCGCGAAAGGCGGTCGACAAAGTGGCAACCATTCGGTTGACCCGTGTTCTTGTCTACCGTCAACTCGCGTACTACAGCGTTGGCGATCGAGGTAAGCTTGCCTGTATTCTCTGCATCCGGCAGCAGAAGATTGACCGAGCTAGCCAGACCATCGCGGCCCAGGGCGCGCCGTTGCTTGCAGACAGGCATGTTGAAGGACTTGCCTGCCGCCATGAAGCGCTGCATCGACTCCGACCATGGGTCCTCATCGAGAATGAAGTTGCCATCTGGCATCTGTGGCGGACCATCCATCGCACCAGAGACCTGAAAGATGTCTTCCACACGTGAGTAGTACGGTGACAGGTCTGCATGGCTGATCGGCCAGTCTTCCCCAAAGCCATCGTGCGACTTCCCCTTAAACTCGTAGTCGCTCAGACGGAACGATTGTCGCGACCAGAAGAGCGACCTCCCGCCGAAGAGGCGCACGCGAACCCAGTTGTACGGATTGGCTGCGTCAAACGTGTACGGAACCTCTTGCTCATCGACCCAGACGTTTGCATTGAACTCGCTGGCCTGGAAGACATGCTCCAGGCGTCCGGGCGGCTTGAAGCCACGGTAGGGAAGCTCGTACGCAGGTTTGTGCTGTGCATTTCGAGCCACATCGGCCACCGGCCCGGCATTCAGCATGAGGCAACGGATGCCACTCTCGGTCAGGACCTTCGCAGCCATACCGCCGGCATGTCCCGACCCGATAATCAACACATCGAAGGTTTCGTTTGTCATCAGTGTTAGAGTCCGAAAAAGTCTATCAGTCTATCGTGGATAAGCCGGAATAGAGTGGGTTCCCTTGGGTGCGGCAATGACACGAGCTGGGATGCGCGTACGGTCTGAGCTTCCCGCATAGATGTCCGGCTCAATGGGAGACCAGTACAGACCCGCCTCTGTCGACGCCTGTGCGTCGCCTGATGGAACGTCGCTCCATGCCTTTGAGTTCACGGTGGCCGTTCGAATGTCATCGTGAGCGATATTGATGAAGTCCGCGTGCGGCTCTGTCGGCGGATGGTCGCTCATCCATGTGCGCAGCAACGGCTTCAGTATGGCGTCGGCCTGCATAGTATCGAGCTTGGCGAACGGCTTTTTATATCTCTTCTGCGACTCTGAGTCCAGCCAGTTCAAACCGCCCGTATACACCTTCTTGCGGGAGGCTGGCGAGCTGCCAATGAGAAAGTCGAGAAAAAGTGGTGTCTCGGCCTGCAGTGCTCCCGGCTTGTCTCCGATGGGCGGCAGCAGTACATCGCACAGTCGGACGAGCACTGCCATTTGCACCGGCGTAAAGAAGCGTCGCTCCGTCTCGGCAATCCCGTCGACCACTTCGGTATGCGGCAGGGGTGTCTTCGGATTCAACCCCAGCGTCCATGGCACAGGCGCGGGAGGTGGCGGCGCAGGATTGGCGGTCTGCTGCGACAGCAACAATCTCGGTGCAAAGCCGATCGAGACAACAGCTCGGACGAAGTCACGACGCAACATAGACACTCCTTTGTTTGACCTAAACGCTACACCCAAATCCGTTCTATCGTCCATCCTCCGTCTCGGAGGACATTCGTTCTATTCCCTTTGCACGCCTGCATTGACTCTCAGTCTGTTTGTCGCAAAACCGGCCAGGACGGCATCTTCATACAGATATGCTCAGCTAATCCATCAATGGAGGGCCACGGCATGGCCACTCGCTCGGCGTTCGCTCGACTATGATCGAGTTATAGTGACTTACACGATTGCAGCCTTCTATCGGTTCATCTCCTTGCCTGCGCCGGATGCTCTGGGCGAGGAGCTACGCGCCACATTCGACAAGAGTGATCTCCGCGGCACAATGCTGATTGCCGGCGAGGGAGTGAACGCCACCATGGCAGCGTCGCCTGCGACCATCGACCAGCTTTTGAACGTGCTTGCAGAGAAGGTCGGGATCGACAGGGCAGACGTGAAGTTCTCCTTCTCAGAAGAGCGGCCTTTCAGACGGCTGAAATTTCTGGTCAAGCCCGAGATCATTGCCTTCCGCAAAGTCCGGGTCGATCCGACGCAGTCCGGAGAACACGTACGGCCGCAGGAATGGAATGCACTGATCGCTGATCCTCAGGTACTGCTGCTGGACACTCGAAACCGCTACGAGACCGATTTAGGCACCTTCGCCGGGGCAACCACTCCCGACACAGAGACGTTTTCGGACTTCGTCACCTATGTGCGCGAGAACCTCGATCCGGCCAAGCACCGGAAGGTAGCAATGTTCTGTACTGGCGGGATACGCTGTGAGAAAGCTTCGGCCTTCATGCTCCAGGAAGGCTTCGAAGAGATCTACCAGTTGAAGGGCGGCATTCTGAAATACCTGGAGGAAGTGCCAGAGCAAATCAGTAAATGGCAAGGCGACTGTTATATCTTCGACCATCGAACTTCGGTCGGACATGCAGACTTCGAAGACTGATATATGCCCTGAAGCACCGCGAGGATCAATCCCGACAGATCGGCTTGTAGTCAGCGCAAATTGCTCACACAAACGCGTTTGTCGGGAGTAATCCGGGCAAGCGGCAAGCGGTTCTTAAGCGGGCCACTCAAGGGTGCTTCTTGAAAATGCGGTAGCCATGCGTGGAATCCATATTGCTCTCCGCGCACATAGCCGCGCCCAACATGAACGTATCCGGGATTTCTTTGTACTCGTCAATGAGGATGAAATGATCAGAACGGCAGCGGTCGCGGCAGATGATCAGGATTTCCTCTTCGATCGCTCCGTGGGGAAGCTCTATTCTCGTAACATCCTGCAGCCCGTAAAAAGGAACTGGTGCTCCCGGTAGCTGCGGCAATTCATATTTCGGCATGCCCCCGTCGTCGAAGGCGTAGAGTTCGCCGTATTCGTTCATGCCCATTGCCCGCAGCGCGGCACCGAGTCGATAGAAGAATTGAAAGGACTCATCCCGTCGCTCCTTTGGCGGCAAGACAAATGCCGTCATCGAGGGACACCGGATGGGCGAAGCGCCGCTCAGATGGCTTTCCAGAAATGCCCTCAGCTTGCGCAGACTACTAGTTTTCGCGTGGAACAGCACGATGCCATATTCCTTGGCGATGCCCCGCAACTGATCCGCCATGAATGCGTCCGTGCAGACCACATCCATGTAAGGCGCATAGGCGCTGAGCGCATCGATGTCGGTTCCGTCGCTGGGTTTGATCTGCCTGCCCGGTTTTCGGGTCAGGATGGAGGCAAACAGGTGAGCCTCGATCCTGAGAAGCGGAATGCTTGTAAAATCGGTGCTTTCCATGAAAGCCGTGAGCTCTTTTCGCTTCTCCTCAGAAACCGGTCCGCAAAAACTGCAATAGGTTTGAACGACTTGATCTCGCTGCGCTTCTTGCTCGACCTTTAGCTGCTGGTCATATGTGACGTTGCCTTGTAAGAGTCGCTGACGTAATTTCTCAAGTTCTTTGGCCGTCCTGTGCCGACTCTGCCTGAAGTTGTGCCTTTCCAGATTCGAATCAACGGTAATGCCGAAACGCTCAACACGCTGATCCGGGTGGTCCAGAAACGCGGCTTCGGGTTGGAGGGGGTCTTCAGGAATGCGGCCCATGAAGCAGTCGAGCGCCGCAAAGGTTTGAGTGTTCCTGATTTCGTCCGGACGATAGAGACGCACCTGCCCCAAATAGTGCTGATAAGTGACGATCCGGTCCTTCAGGTGCGTTGCGAGGCTAGATTCAATGTCGTGCAGCGATGAATCGGGCACAACGAGCTTTTCGTCCACGAATCCCTGGTGGAGGAGTTCATAGATTTCCTTGAACTCCGGGCGAACCTTCTCGTTGACGTCCGCTTTCGACATCTCGCTGAGGAAGTTCTGGTCGAGGTAGACCACCAACTTCTGAGTCCGCTTCCCCATAAAACACAGCTTAGCAACTAGCGAGGCGTAACGCCATGTCACGACGGCTCGTTTCGATTCACAAATGAATCGATGACACGATGCGACGCTTTCAAGGGATTGGCTCCGCTAGCCGGAGCATTGGCCGCGCGGAAATGGCTACCTGCAAACCTAATCGCCGACTCGCAGAACTGTCTGGTCTCGGAATCTCCCAAGCTACGGCGGCGCGGCTTCAGCCGCTGAGGTACCAGCTCTT
>Ga0193743_1000440_pt1 | contig 32805 bp, 18 predicted proteins | sample L2c2metaG_FD_143038 | JGI IMG/M metagenome (GOLD analysis project Ga0193743, IMG submission 143038) | Soil microbial communities from a riparian zone of the East river system, Colorado, United States - L2c2 | ecosystem: Environmental > Terrestrial > Soil > Riparian zone | place: USA: East River...
CTGGAGGACATCCCACCCCAATTCCCCATGACGGAAGTTCTGGAGGCCCCGAAGCGCCCGCCCAGGCGCGAGCGCTGTTGGTGTTACTCGCGAGCATTCCTAACATATATTGCTCGCCTGATTCGCGCGTAACATCTGTAAGTGTTCCCAGTAGACCAGTATCGCGGTATCGCATCTCAATCTTGACGTGCGCGGCTGGCTATGTTATCGCGGAAAATGTTACTCGAAATATATCAATGACACTCCGCGCGCCGTCACGAGGGAGACGCTCGTTCAGCCATGATTTCATCGGCAGGGCTTTGCGCAGGCGCTTTTTCTTTCGCGTGGTGGAGCAACTTTCATTTGAAAAGCCTCAGCGTTGGGCCTATACTCGCGGTATGGGTGAAACTGCAATTTCGAGCCGCGTTGAAGCGGCTCCAAGTAATTCAACCGTTCGTTTCCACCTGCACGTGAATGGAGAGGAGCGGACGCTGCAAGTCGATCCGCGCACAAGTTTACTCGATGCCTTACGGGAACATCTGGCGTTAACCGGTAGTAAGAAGGGATGCGACCAGGGGCAGTGCGGGGCTTGCACGGTTCATATCAACAATCGCCGTGAGCTGGCTTGTTTGTCGCTCGCCATTGCTCATCAAGGCGATCAGATAACAACTATCGAGGGTCTGGCCGGCGAGGAGAAGCTTCATCCGATGCAGTCGGCGTTTGTCGAGTGCGATAGCTTTCAATGCGGCTACTGTACGCCGGGTCAGATTATGTCGGCTGTGGCGATGCTCGAGGAAGCCGCGCAGACAATCCCGAGTCATGTTACTCCAGCGGTATCCCGGCCGCCGGGTTTACAGGAGCTGTCACTCGAGGAGATCCGGGAGCGCATGAGCGGCAATATCTGCCGCTGTGGAGCGTATCCAAATATTGTGGAAGCGATTCAGCAGGTACAAAAAGCGAAGGAAGGGGGCCGCTAGGCGATGCATCCTTTTTCCTACGTACAAGTGGAAGATGCCGCCGCGGCGCTACAGGCGGCCGGGCAACATAGTGACGCCGCTTTCTTTGCGGGCGGCACGACGCTGATCGATTTGATGAAGCTCGATGTAATGACGCCGGCGGCTCTGGTGGACATTAATCATCTGCCGTTCTCTTCCATCGAGAGCGGGCCGGATGGCATCACGATTGGCGCGAATGTGCGGAACAGCGATCTGGCGCATAATCCTCTGGTTCGGGAGCGTTTTCCGGTGCTCTCCGAGGCCCTGCTGGCAGGTGCTTCGGCTCAGCTTCGTAATATGGCGAGCACGGCGGGCAACCTGATGCAGCGTACGCGGTGCGGCTATTTTCGCGATGTGAATGCCGCGTGCAACAAGAGGCAGCCGGGATCGGGCTGCGATGCAATTACGGGCTTCAACCGCATGCATGCCGTGCTGGGTACAAGCGAGCACTGCGTTGCCACTCATCCTTCGGACATGTGCGTGGGTCTGATGGCGCTGGATGCCGTGGTTCACACGCGGCAGCAGGATGGAACGAAGCGCGAGATTCCGCTGAAAGAGTTCTATCTGCTCCCCGGCGAAACGCCGGAACGGGAGACGGTTCTGGGTAAAGGCGAACTCATCACGAAAGTGTTCCTGCCGGGCGATTCGATGGGACAGCGCTCCCATTACTTGAAGGTGCGCGACCGTTCGAGCTATGAGTTTGCGCTGGCTTCGGCGGCGGTGGCTCTGGAGGTGCGGGGCAAGAAGATTGTGCGCGCGCGAGTCGCTTTGGGCGGGGTCGGGACTGTGCCGTGGCGCTCGCTGGAAGCGGAGAGCGTGCTGGTGGGGAAGGCTGCCGGGCGCGCAACGTTCACCGCGGCGGCGGAAGCGGCGCTGGCACAAGCGAAGCCACTGGAGCATAACGCGTTCAAGGTAGATCTCGCGAAGCGGACGCTGGTGCTGGCACTCGAAGAACTCATCGCCAGAGCATAAAAAGAGGAAGGGAAAAAATCATATGGCAGCGACATTGATTGGGACGCGCGTGAGCCGGGTGGACGGATGGAAAAAAGTTACCGGAACTGCGCAGTATGCGGCTGAGGTAGTGCTCGGGCAGATGTGCCATGCCGTGCTCGTGGGAAGTTCGAAAGCGGCCGGCAACATTCGTAATATCAATGCGCAGGCGGCTGAACGTGCTCCGGGTGCATTACTGGTTTTGACACATCTGAATTGTGAGGGGTTCGGCGAGATGCCGAATGACTCGATGGCGGGAGGATCAACTTCCGAGAAACGAGCGCCGCTGGCCGACGCGCGCATTCTGCACAGCGGGCAGTATATTGCGATGGTAGTGGCGGAAAGCATGGAGCAGGCGCGCCACGCGGCATCGCTCCTGCAAATCGAATATGAAGAAAAGCCGTTCGCGGTGGCGATGGAAGATGCTCCGGAAACCAGATTCAACCCCCCGCATTTCATGGGAGCACCGCTTACATTTGAGCGCGGCGACGTGAAGAAGGGATTAGCGGCGGCGGACGTAACAATAGACCACACTTACGTTACGGCTACGGAACATCCATGTGCTCTGGAGCCGCACGCGACCGTGGCTTCGTGGTCCGGCGATAAGCTCACCGTGTACAACGCGACGCAGTGGGTGATGGGCGATCGTACGGTGCTGGCCGCGGCCTTCGGGCTGAAGCCGGAGAATGTGCGCGTGCTTAATCCCTACGTCGGCGGCACGTTCGGTTCGAAGGGTTCCACGGGGGCGCATGCGATACTGGCGGCGCTCGCGGCGCGGCGTCTGCAGCGTCCCGTAAAGATCGTGCTGAGCCGCACGCAAGTATTGAGCAATGTAGGGCACCGGCCCCAGACAGAGCAGCGGCTTGAGATCGGAGCGATGAAAGACGGCAAGATTACGGCGATGCGGCACCATGTCACTTCGCATACCGCCTTGGATGATGAGTTTACCGAGCCGGCCACGCTCAGTTCGCGAATGCTCTACCACGTCGAAAACTATGCTGCGGAACAGCAGCTAATCCGCCTGAATGTCGTACGGCCTTCGTGGATGCGCGCGCCGGGAGAAGCTCCCGGGCAGTATGCGCTGGAGAGCGCGCTGGACGAGCTTTCGGTCGAGTTGAAGATGGATCCCGTGGAGCTGCGGCGGCGCAACCATGCCACCATCGATCCGCAGCTTGGTACGCCTTTTTCGAGCAACCACTTGCTGGTATGCTATACGCGTGGGGCGGAGCGCTTCGGATGGTCCGGGCGAAATTCGAAGCCCGGCTCGATGCGGGATGGCAGCACACTACTTGGTTGGGGCATGGCAACCGCGACCTTCCCCGGATATCTGATGGGGGCTGTCGTGAAGGTCCGGCTGGAGCGCGATCCGTCTTCGGGCGTCCGGGCCGTGGTGTCTACGGCCGGCAGTGACGTGGGTACGGGCATGTACACGATGCTGGCCATCACGGTGGCTGAAGGTTTAGGGCTGCCGATGGAGCATGTGAGCGTTGAACTGGGAAGCTCAGATCTGACGCAATGCGCGGTGGCCGGAGGATCGAATCTGACGGCCAGCACGTCGCCGGCGGCAATGGACGCGTGTATCAAGATCAAGCGTGAGCTGCTGAAAATCGCGGGCCGGGTCGCGGATGGCTTTACGGGCGCGGAGGGACGGGAGGAGGAGTTTTTGTTCTCCGACGGCCGGATTGCGCATCGTTCGGATCTTGCAGCCAAGATTGCTTATGAAGATCTGTTTGCAGCCGCCGGGCATCCGTTCTTCGAAGAGCAGGGGCAGACCACGCCGATTTTCGGGCACAACGATAAGTTTTCCTTCCACTCATTCGGCGCGCATTTTGTCGAAGTGCGCGTGAGGCCGGAAATCGGCCAGGTGCGGGTTTCACGCGTGGTCAGCGTTTTCGACTGCGGGCGTATTCTCAATGCGAAGACGGCCCGGAGCCAGTTCCTGGGCGCCATCGTATTTGGCATCGGTTCGGGGCTGATGGAAGAGTTGACTTATGACCGCAAGCATGGGCAGCCTATCAATGCAGACATGGCCGGATATCTGGTGCCGGTCCATGCGGATGTACCAGAAATTGACGTCAGTTGGATTGATAAACCGGACTACGAGTTCAATTCCATGGGCTGCCGCGGTGTGGGAGAGATCGGCATCACGGGAGTGGCCGCAGCCATTGCCAACGCGGTGTTTCATGCCACCGGCAGACGGGTGCGAGACCTTCCGATTACGCCCGATAAATTGACCGGCCATTGAGGGATACGGCGGGCCGCAGGGTTGCGAAAGAGGTGTAGCGACCTCTTTCGCAACGGAAAATCAAGATGAACACAACAGAGCCGTTCTTCTACGGTGTTGGTGCGTCTAATCTGCAGGACGGGCGTGGGCAGCTTTTGGTCAGCGTTCTTCAGCAAAAGGCTGACCTCCCACATCTCCCTATCGGAGAGGACATGCGTGAAGGAAGGCATACTAGTAAGACGGATGCCGTTTGACACGATCCAGTAACTGAAGCCGGGTGCGTCATCGCTGACTCCAACCGCTCCGTGCGGACCATGCTTCTTCCAAAGCTGTGGAGGCGCCGGGTACATCTGTTTGGCAAAGCCGGCATCACGCCCCGGCGTGCCGTGGCACATAGAACAGTCCTGCCGATAGATGTGAGCGCCCGATTTGAACACATTTTCATTGACGTCAAAAGGAGCCTTTTTCCTCTCGCGGCCGATGCGCGCTCTCACCGCAATCCTAACCGTTTGCTTCTCGAAGGGGAAGGGTGCGTCGGTCACCGCGACCGAACCGGACCAATCTTCAGATACACAAAAATTCCCATAACCAGAACGACGGCTATGACGGCTATTAGGATGAGATAGAGGCTGCTACTATTTCGAATCATTTTGAAGTTATGGCGCGCAAGCGGTAGACAAGGCTCGATCTAGCGCGATTGCGAAAAGATGAGCATCATCGTACTGATGGGATGACAGGTAGTGGCCTACCGCTTTGGCGACATTGGTGCGGCACGTAGGGGAGGCGCGAATCGCAGCTGTCCGTGCCAGCTCAGCGACTAACTCCGTTTGGACCTTATCCAGTTGTGGCCGCATCGTGGTGGACAAGTTGACCGGCTCGTGGTGGGGCGCTTTACCAGCACGATGCCAGTCTGCCAGTAGGGAATACTGAACTACCTTATTCGCTTCTATCTGGGCTTTGAAAAAGTTCGAAACCAATGCCGGGTCTAAGCCTTTCGAATCGCCGCTTTTTACCGCGCCCTGGATGACTTGTGCCTCCCGGGGCGGATCCTCGACCGCTGCTCCGCTATCCCATTTTGCCAAGGCGACTTGTTGCGCGATGAGCAGTCTATGTGCCGATATTTCTACGATTGGCTGAAATTGATCTTCCGCGCTCTGTGCTACCGCCGTATTTATCCAGCTAATCGAGAAGACAACGAGAATCGCGAGGTTACCTTTACTTAGTTGCATTGTTTTCCATTCTTAATTGTTAAAACATACACACCGGCTTATTTCTTTGAAAGGAAGTCGCGGGCGTGAGTAAGTTCCGGGCGCTGCGAGTGGGCTCCGTCGCTGGTTATCTTCATAAGCTGCCTGTAGTACATGGTTGCTTCGTCAGGCCTGCCTGCTGCCTCGGCCGCGATACCTGCGTTGTAGAGCGCGTTGAATCGATTTGGGCTTAGCTTCAGGGCAGTACAGTACTGAGTGAGAGCCTCGGCGGGGCGATTGTCAGTCACGAGCATATCGGCATACATCTCGCGCGCCGGAATATCGACTTCGGCCTGACCAGCGCGATCCTGTAAATCGGCAGCAGCGCTGATCTGCTGGAGGGCCCGCGCATCCTCCTTATGAGCGAAGCTCTGCCACGCCTTGATGGTTCCCTGAGTCACAGCGATCTCCAAGCCGATGGGGCTGCCCTCCTTCGCTGTTGCATCGGCAAATTGCTCCGCCGCCGCAGTCGCTTTATCGGCAGCGGCTGCATCCCGAAGATGTCCGGCGGCGATCGCCTGCACCCAGGCACGCATGTATTTGGTGGAGACGATCGAGTTCGGGGGGGACGGAATGGCGAGAGCGGCCTTCCAGTCATGCATTTCGAGGTCATAAATGCCGGGGAATTCAACTTCGACGTAGGTGATAAAGGGAGCCATGCCGTCGCTGGCCAAATCGGGAATAGAGCGAAGATGAGTGGCCATCGGCTCGGTGCTATCGAGGACACGCTTCACATTGACATCATCGGCCTGCTGCAGGTAAGCATAGAGGAGAAACTCGGCGGCGTGGAGCTCGTGGGTCACACCGCTCTGATGTCTTGTTTCAGCGAGCGCGGAGGCGCGCATAGAGGCCTCATTGGAATCGACATCCTGCTGCCACATGCCGAGGCGCGCGAAGATGTGGCCGGGCATGTGAAGCGCATGGGCGGAGGACGGCGCGATGGCGGCATAGCGCTCTGCCGCGGGAAGAGCCTCACGCGCAAGCTGCGGGGTGTCGCAGGTATGAATAATGTAATGCGCGAATCCAGGATGATCGGGATGCGCGTCAAAACCGGGTTCGAGCACGGCGAGGGCTTTGCGGGCGTCGCCGACCGGATCCTGCGCGCCGATGTTAGCGGCGAGGGCTAGACCGTAGAACGCGGTGGCCTCTACATCTTCGGGGTAAGCCCCATGTAAAAGTCCCATTACGCCGGCGTAGGCGCTGAGCGCCTCTTTATTCCGCGCCGGATCAGCGTGAAGATAGCCGCTCAGGGCGGCAATGTAGCGGCTCTCGCGGTCGCTCTTCGCCTTCAGAACGGTGGCCTTGTCGATCTCAAGGATGCCGGCTTTGCGGCGATCGTCCGGCATGCCGTCCCAAAACGGCCGCCACTCGGTCATCGCGAGACCCCACCGGGCCATGGCGCACTGAGAGTCGGTTGCGGCAATAGCCTGGAACTGCCGTCGCGCCTCTTCGTACCAGAACGAATGCATCAGCGCAACGCCGCGCTCGAAAGGGACTTGCACGTTGGACGCGCAGGAGATGGGCATGTGGACAGCGCCGAACCTTTCGATAGTAGCGTCGGCGTCGCCACCTTCTGCTCCGTGATGATGTTGTGCGGCAAGAGTTGAGGACGAGATCAGGAAAAACACGAAGGATGCGGCTAAAGCGGCTATCGCCAAATGACGCTTCATGACGAAATCCGACGTTTTCGAAGCGGCGCCGTGCTTCGCCTCGGCCCAGCGGCCATAAATGCATCCATAATGTTTAAACACGGACCGGTGAGGAATATTCCCTTGACGCTTGCCGCCCCGCAGTCCCATCACACCAGAGCCGAGGTCTCTCAGGGGCTAAAATGGCCGCTGCATACTCTCGTGAGATAACAATGTGACAAACGAAATTCGCGTAGCCGCTATTTTGATCCTGCTGCGACTTCATCCGTCTACCGGTGCGGCGACGCTCAAACCGGAAACGAAAGCAGCCTGGCGCACATTTCCTTTGGCTCGACGACGAGCCGGATCGGGCGGAGGACATTGGGACAAAGGGGCCGTACATTGCACCGGCTGCCCGGCAGATTCCAAAGAAGGTTCCGTCCGGACTCATCCACGATTGGCTAGGCGTGGGCTTCGTCCCCAATGTGAAAATCGAAGATATTTTGCCGACCGTGCGGGACTACGACCGGTACAAGGAAATCTACCGCCCGGGTGTAATCGATTCAATCTCTCATGGTACTGACGGAGCGAAGGACCTTTTCTTCATGCGTCTGGCGAACAAATCGGTAGTGGCGAAGACGGCTCTAGATACCGACTGCGAAGCTTCCTACTTTCGCGTGGACGACCGGCACTGGTACAGCGTTTCTAATCCAACCCACATCCAGGAAGTCGATAAATTTGGAACGCCAGGGCAACGAACCTTGCCCGAGGACCAAGGTACTGGCCTGATTTGGGGGCTATCCAGCATCACGCGCCTTGAAGAGCGCGACGGGGGCGTGTACGCGGAGTTGGAAGCAATCGCACTAAGCCGCGACATTCCCGCTGCGTTTCGCTTGTTTGTAACGCCCATCGTGCGCCGCGTATCGAGAGATTCGCTCGCCACATCTCTTCACCAAACGAAGGTAGCCATAGATGTCAGCAGGGCGCCACACGCAGGAGACGCCTTCTCAATGAGCCTTCACTTGCACGCCGTTTCCCTTTTATTTCCGCTATAGGAAGGGCATCGCCCTGGCGGAATCTCACATGCGGAGCCTCTACGGCCAGATAGGGGTTTGATCACCAGGTGATATGCTCCGCGTGCAGTGGCCTGAAATTCGCAGAACCTGGGGAGAGGCTCTTGAGGAGATTCTGTTGTCCATTCATTTGCGCGTATTTCGCAGGGGTGCTCTGCCTGGGGCAAGGTGAGCTAGCAACGCCTCAAACTCCTCGACTGACGCTTGATGAGGCCGTTTCTCTTGCAAAGAAACAAAATACCCAAATTCAAATCAGCACGTTGGATATAACGAAGGCCATCGAGCAAACCAATCAGTTTAAGACGCAGCGGTTCCCGGTTCTTAAGGTTTACGCCAATGTGGGCGCATCCTTGACGCCGATCAACCTGACCGTTCCGAAGGGAACCCTGGGCAACTATTCGGGCACAGGTCCCATTCCCGCTGAAGACGCCACAATTAAAACGCCCCGGCAAATAACAGGCTTCATTTACGGATCCGCCGCTCAGCCGTTAACACAGTTGTACAAAATCGGCCTGGGCTTGAAAGCGGCGCGCATCGGCGAGCAGGCCGCCCGGGAGAAACTGCGCCAGCAGATTCAAGAAACGACGCGGCAAATCAAGCAGGCCTACTATCAACTCACGCAGACTCAGAGCCAAATTGCAAGTGCGGAAGTGAGCCTGAAATACCTTGACGAGCTTTCCGCCTACACTGGGCGCAATCTTGCACAGGAAACAGTTCTTAAATCGGACTCCCTCAGCGTCAAAGCAAAACTGAGCCAGGCGCGGTATCAATTACTGACCCTGCGGAATAATTTCGATACGCAGAAAGAGGCCTTGAACCGTTTGCTCGGCCGCGACCTGCGCACCGGCTTCAGCATCCAGCCTGAACCACTGCCATCACACGATGAAACGAGTCTGCCCGCGGCGCAGAGCAAAGCGCTCGAGCAGCGGCCCGAGATGAGGCAGGCTCGCCTCCAGAGTCAAAAGGCGGAATTGGATGTACGCCGCGAACGCGCCGAGTATCTGCCGGACCTGAGCGCGCAGGTTTCCTATTTCTCTTTTCCGAACGTCAATTTTTTTCCTAAGAACATAGTCTCTGCCGGGTTCCTCTTGGAATGGCAACCTTTCGACTGGGGTTTCAAGAAGCATAAGACCTACGAGCTTCGGAGCACATCAAAGCAGGCTGCGCTTACCGAACGCGACACTCAACAGCAGGTCTTACTTGATGTGAATGCCAGCTATCGAAAACTGGCGGAGACGCGCGCGCTGCTTGAGGCCACAGCCGCGTCACAAGAAGCTGAGCGCGAGACGCTTCGGATCGTGTTGAACCGCTACAAGGAAAAGTCCGCTCTGTTGACCGATGTCCTCCAACAACAGAACTCGCTGGCGCAGACTGATACCCAGTACCAACAGGCGCTTTCCGGTTTCTGGACGGCCAAAGCCACTTTTGATCGTGCACTTGGAGAACAGTGATGATGTCTTTCAGATTCGTGATAGATGATTTTCGCGTGTTACCGGCGGTTTGCGCAGTCGCTGCCCTCGTTGCCGGGGCAAACTCTTGCAGCGACCAAAAAATGCCGGCGGCGGGTGTGCAGACGGTGCAAGCCGGCATAGTAGAAGAGATCGAGCCAAACACGCCCCCGCGATACTCTGCCACGATTCTGCCTAACCTGCAGGTAGATTTGGCCTTCAAATCTTCCGGACTGATAGAACAGATTTACCAAGTGCGAGGCGCCGATGGCCGGCTGCGCGACGTTGAGCCGGGAGATACAGTCGCAGCGGGAACGCAACTGGCCTCGGTAAGAGCTCTCGATTATCAACAGAAAGTGGATCAAGGGGATGCCGGCGCCCAGCGGGCCCAAGCTCAAGTGGAGCAAGCGAAGGCGGCCTTTGCGAAGGCCGAACTTGATTACGCCCGGGCCCGGAATCTGTACAGTTCGGCTAGCCTGATCAAGCCCGATTTCGATCAGGCGCAGGCACTATATAATTCCACCCAGGCGCAAATGCAAGCTGCGCAAGCCGCGCTCGAGAGCATGCGCTCTCAGGTAAGTCAGGCGAAGTTGTCGCTGGACGACACGGTTCTACGCGCTCCCTTTACCGGCTTTGTTTTGGCCCGCAACATCTCGAAGGGCAGTTTGGTGGGGAACAGCACTGTAGGTTTTAGCATGCTGGATACCCACGTGGTGAAGGCTGACTTTGCGATACCGGACACTTCGTTGAACGGAGTGCGCCTCGGCCAACGGTTGACAGTGATGCTGGACGCACTGCCTAAACCTATCACGGGCGTTGTCACTGCGATCTCACCCCAGGCGGACCCAAAGAGCCGCGTGTTTTCCGTTGACGTCACCATCGTTAATTCGAATGGCGCAATCCGGCCAGGAATGATCGGCAGTTTGAGTCTTGCAGGGGCGGCCCGTCCCGTGCGCCGGCTCGTCATTCCCCTTTCCGCCGTTGTACGCGCGCCCGGAAATCCGCAAGCCTTTGGCGTGTTCCGCATCGAAAACCGGGATGGCAAGAATTATGCAGTAGTGCGACCGATTCAAATCGGAGAAACCTATGGCAACGCGATTGAGGTGAAAAGCGGTGTTTCAAAGCAAGAACGGATCGTGGCGCTAGGGGGCGAGCTATTGCAAAGCGAACAGGAAATTCGAGTTCTGCAGTAGGGAAAGGGGCAGGGAATGGCGCACACCACTGATGCCGATTTGATCCAGCATACACACAATACATCGCGCTTCTTTGTCGAACACCGGCAGATTGCCTGGGCCGCGCTGGTTGCCGTCGTTCTCTGGGGCGTCTTCGGCCTGTTTTCCATGCCCCAGCGAAAAGATCCTGACGTTCCCGTGCTGGTGGCCGTCGCCAGCTGCAGTTGGCCCGGAGCAAGCGCGCAGCAGATGGAACAACAGATCACCCGGCAGTTAGAGGAAACCATTGCGCAGAATAAGACGATTCAGCCGCCGTCGCCGGCTAAATATGGAATTCGCTCTTTATCCTTGCCTGGATTTTCGGTGGTCTACGTTCAGCTGTCTGAAAGCATTACTGACACAACTGAGCAGTTCAGTGATATTAACTTGAAGCTAAATGCATTGAATGCACGCCTGCCTCAAGGCGCCGGCCCCATTCAATTTCAGAGCGGTTTCGGCGACACGGCCGCGCTCATGTTGACGGTGGCCAGCCCGGATGCCGACGAGTTGGAAATTCAGATACGCGCCCAGTCGATCGAAAAAGCGATTCGAGAGATTCGCAGCCGTTCGGCCGATCCATCACTCACACCAGTTTCCATCGTGTACTCGTTTCCGCTCACGCTGTCCAGGGTCACGGCGGGGCAGATCACGGAAGATTTCCGGCAGCGCGCCGAAGCCGCCGGAATACTGCATCGAAGTTCAGTCGTATCCGGTCCCGGCTTTATCGGTGTGAATGGCGGTTCGGAGTACGGCGATGAAAAGATCAACGCGTTTCTTAGGAACTATATTGATACCCGTCTTCCCCCCGCGGAGATGGATCCTGACCTCTGGCAGCCGGTGATCATTCGCGATCTTGCCACTACAGCCGCCAAATTATCATCGGTTGCCGCAGCCAAATATTCATACGCGCAGCTCGACAATTACACAGATCTGATTTCGCGCACTTTGCTGGGTGTTCCGCAGACTTCGCGCGTCGACCGTGTGGGGATTCTCCCGCAGCAGATTTATTTGGATTATTCGCAAGAACGGTTAGCTGCCTACGGGCTTCAGCCATCGAACCTGAGCAATCTCCTCAATGCCCGGAACATCATCCTGCCCGGCGGCCAAATCCAGGCAGGAACGCGTAACATTTTGCTGGACCCTTCGGGAGAGCTCGATTCGGCTGCCGCTATTGGCGGCGTCATCGCCGGAACTTCACCCTCCGGCGCTCCCATGTATCTGCGCGATCTGGTTCAAATCAGCCGCGGATACAAGAGCCCGGCAGATTATCTGAATTACTACACGTGGACTGACCAAGCCGCCCGGAGTCATCGCAGCCGTGCTATCACGCTAGCCGTCTACATGCGATCCGGCGAGCAGATCAAGGCATTTGGGGCAGCCGTCAACGAGAAGCTCTCTCAGTTGCAAGGGCTTTTTCCCAGGGACCTGATTATTGCTCGCACTTCCGATCAGCCGCTACAGGTGGAGGAGAATATCAATCTCTTCATGAGAGCGCTGATCGAAGCGATTCTGCTGGTCGTGCTCATCGCGCTGGTGGGTTTTTGGGAGTGGAGATCGGCGTTGCTGATGGCGCTTTCCATGCCCATCACGCTGGCGTTGACTTTCGGCCTTGCGCATCTGGTGCATGTCGATCTTCAGCAAGTTTCCATTGCAACGTTGATTATCGCGCTGGGGCTGCTGGTGGATGATCCAGTCGTTGCGAACGACGCGATTAAACGCGAGTTGGCCGCGGGTCAATCCAGGGTGAACTCTGCCTGGATCGGTCCGACAAAGCTGGCGCGCGCCATTGTTTACGCGACCGCGACAAACATTATTGCGTACCTGCCGTTCTTGATGCTTACCGGCAGCACTGGAGACTTTCTCCGCAGCCTGCCTATTGTCATGACCGCGGCCCTGATCTCCTCCCGGCTGGTGTCGATGACATTCATTCCTTTGCTCGGGTACGTCATTTTGCGCCCCGCAAAGAAAAAGGAACGCCCTATTGAAGAATTGCGGGAACGCGGGTTCTACGGCTTTTACTATAGGCTCTCCGGCCTTGCGATCCGGCATCGTTGGGCTGTATTCGCACTGTCGCTTTGTTTTCTAGCGGCAGGGGCGCTAGTGGGCACCACGCTCAAAACGCAGTTTTTCCCGGAAGACGTACAGTATTGGTCTTATGTGGACGTATGGCTTCCCAATGGTGCTCCGCTTTCGCTGACAAACGAAACTGCTGAACGTGCCGAACAAATCATCCGGCGGGTTGCCGGCGAATATGAAAAGGAACATCCCACACACGCCAAAAATGGCTCGGATTCCGGGCACCTGCTCAAGGCGGTGACCACCTTTATAGGTGGAGGCGGGCCTCGTTTTTGGTTTTCTGTCGCGCCTGAACAGAGGCAGCCGAACTATGCACAGATCGTCATCCAACTCGACGATAAAGAAGCAACCCCTGAAATTGTGGAGCCACTGCAATCCGCATTATCGGCGGAGATTGCGGGGGCGTTTTTGACTGTCCACCAGCTCCAAACCAACCCGGTCGAATTTCCGGTCGAAGTTCGAATCGCCGGCACGTCTGATGTGAACCCGAAAGATGAAGCCGAAGATATTCGAACGTTGCGGAGCCTTGCCGCGCAGGTGCAGGCGATTCTCCGTCCCCTGCCTGGCGTCCAAACAGTCCAGAATGATTGGTTCGCTGAAAGTCCGGAGGTGAAGCTAAGGGTTGACACAGACCGCGCCAATCTTGCCGGCGTATCGAACCGCGATGTGGCGATGTCTACCGCGGCTGCCACGAGCGGTACTACCGTCACCGTATTTCGCGAAGGCAATCAGCAAATCCCAGTGGTCGCGCGGCTTGTTCCTCAACAAAGAGCCCAGCTTTCGGATCTCGAAAATCTGTACGTGTACGCCTCGCAAGGACAGGAGAAAATTCCGCTCCGCTCGGTTTCCACCATCCACAACGAGTTGGAGACAGAGCGCATTCGACGGCAGGAACATTTCCGAACCATCGGAGTTCACGCTTATGCGCATTCCGGCGTGTTGTCTTCGGAAATCCTAAAGCTAGCAATGCCGAAGCTGCAGGAGTTTGAACGCAACATGCCGCCTGGCTACCGGATGATTATCGGAGGAGAGCAAGCAAATCAGCAGAACGGATTTCTAAATTTGGCTGAAGTTCTGATCATTTCCGTCCTGGGCATCTATGCGGCGCTTCTGCTGCAGTTTGGCAATGCCGTCAAGCCGTTGCTCGTCTTGGCGGCCGTTCCTTACGGAGTAATGGGCGCTCTTCTGGCGCTAGCGACCATGCAGACACCATTCGGCTTTATGGCCTTCCTCGGCGTTGCGAGCTTGATTGGAGTAATCGTCAGCCACGTGATTGTGCTGTTCGACTTTATTGAGGAGATGCATGAAAAGGGAGAACCGCTCGAACAAGCACTCCGCGACGCTGGAATTCAGCGGTTACGGCCTGTATTGATTACGGTGGGCGCCACTATTCTGGCGCTGTTCCCGCTGGCTACGGAAGGCGGACCGCTATGGAGGCCACTTTGCTATGCGCAGATCGGCGGCCTTGCCGTGGCTACATTTATAACACTGTTGCTGGTTCCAGTGTTCTACAGCATCGCCGTACTCGATTTGAAGATTGTCAAATGGGAAACGAAAACGGTTGAGGCGAATGCATCAATGCCTTCGCTGAACGAACCGTCTCCCAGTTTGTAAGCAGCCATCCCAAGCTCAGTTCCCGGGGCGGGTGAGGCAGTGTGGCGCCTCGCCCGCTCATGAGCTCTGGGCTTATACTTTGTCTGGGTGAAGGTGTTTCGTGGCGAACCGACCAAGTGGAGCTGCGCGGGCTACGGATCGTCGTGCCCGTTGGCCGATAACAGTCATTTCGCTGGCCGTGGGCGCTGCATTCTTTGCGCTCTGGTTCTGATTGCTGCCGCCTTGGCTGGGATGCCACGTTGAGGCGTCGGGCAGGGCGCGGTGGCGCCGGATTGCCGGCGTACCCTCGGTGCTCGGTTTCGCAGTGGCGCTAAGGTGCGTGTGGAATTTCGGATGGGCGGGACAGGGGACGCCAGCGCCGATAGCGCCGCCGAAAAGGCGGTTGTGTTGGGATTATATGGATACGTGCGGAACCCAATGTATTCGGGGTTTTTCGCGGGATGGGCCGGTGGTCTCTGGGTGGTCTTCGGACGGGCGGATCCGGTCGCGATCGCAGTGGCGTCCGCGGTGGTTGTGGGCACTGCGTTGTTCGTCTTGCTGTACGAGGAGCGGACGCTTCGAAGGGTGTTCGGCGCGGAGTATAAAGAATATTGCAGAAATGTCCCCCGATGGGTACCGCGAATGCGCCCATGGCCAGCCGCAAGCGGTAGATGACGTTGCCGCGCTCTTGTCGCCAGGAGTAACCTGTCACTAGAAGAACCAGGGAGTTTACAAGCGCATGGCTAATAGTGGCCAGCGGAGGGAGATCGAGTGAAAAGATACGTCGTTGCAGGCCTGTTGTGCCTTCCATTTCTTGCAAGCGCCGAAAGAGCGCCGGAACGTTTGAATAACGCCGCCACTGTCCTCTCGGAGGTGATGTTGGCGCCGGACAAAGGTATTCCGCGTGACTTGCTCGCCAAAGCATCGTGCATCGTCGTTGTGCCGGGCCTTAAGAGCGGCGCGTTCGTCGTCGGCGCAAAGTATGGCAAAGGATTCATCTCCTGCCGGAAGCCATCTGGCTGGTCCGCTCCCGGAGCCATCCGCGTTGAGGGTGGCAGCTTCGGATTCCAAATCGGCGGACAAGATACCGACGTCATCATGCTGGTGATGAATCGCCGGGGCGGCGAACGGCTGCTGTCAACGCAGTTCACGCTCGGCGGGCAAGGCGATATTGCCGCGGGCCCCGTTGGCCGGTCGGCGACCGCGCAAACCGATCCAAGCATGCGCGCTGGAATTCTTTCCTGGTCGCGCAACCATGGCATTTTCGCCGGTGTCTCACTGCAGGGAGCGACCCTTCGTCAGGATTTGGGCGACAACGAAGAGATCTACGGTAAGCCGCTGCGGAACAAGGTCATCGTTCAAGGCAATGTCCACTGGCCCAGTTCGGGCAGCGAACTGGAGAGCGTGTTGAATCGCTACGGGAGCCGGCCAAAGCGCCGCCGGTAACGGTGATCGCGATCTGAATCATCGAGCTGTTGCCTTGTAGCTTATTGCCGGCCGCTTGCTGGGGGCATTCCCGTGCGAACTGGGCGGGGAGGGGCAATGTAGCTTACGAGTTCATCGACCGGCTTGTTTCCGGCCCACGCGATGCCACGGAGCAACGTCCTCTGAACCTGGTAGTTGGCGAAATTGGCGTAGGTGTGGCCCTGCATCCAAACAAATGCGCGAGCAGGTTGACCACCGGCAAGTGTGTGTTCGTACGTCCAGATCTGCGGCACGACTTCTCCCTTATGTTCGCCCGCACTGTGTGTTGGCGGAATTTCGGCGTTTGCCAGCACATGGATTTCAGGATCCTTTGCCCACGTCATATTGAAGAAGGCCTCATCAAAAATCGTGACGTCGGACATGTCCTTCATGATGGGATTCGATTTATCCACTACTGCATAGTGAATGGGCGCGTCCAAGGTGTAGTTCACCTCACCATGTTTCTTTCCGCCACCCAGAAGCGTCGCCATATAGGTGGGATCCGGACCGCACAACGAGTCATGAAAATTAACCAGGCCTCCGCCACGTTTGACGAACGCCTCAAGCGTGCCCTTTTGGTTATCGCTCAGGTATGCTGCGTCGCCTTTATAGATCACGAGTACGTCAGTGTGTTCGAGATCCGCACTACCGGGGAAATGTAAGGAGCCATCGACAATAGCTCCGCGCTCCGTCAGAAGCTTGCTCCAATCGGCAAGAAACTGTGGGTAATCATGCTGACCCGGCAAATGGGACTTCAGGCCCGCCCAGATATAAACATGCATGCCATTGGGGTTCTGACCCGGTGGCCGAGGAGTGCCTTGAGGGGCCGTCGCGCTTCCAGATTGAGCCTGCGCATATCGTTGCATCGTTCCCGCCAAGATGAGTAGGAACAGAGCGGCGAGTACACTGTGCAGGAACCTGGTCTTTGGAGGTTTGTGATTCCTCCCTCCCATTGTTGTAGAAAGCTCAGTCGTCGTTCCCGTCCTGAAGCAATTTTGGCTGCTTGTCAAAAGTCATCACCTCGTCTTCTGCGTTATCGGCTGCCACCGTTCTTCAATCGTGAAAGAGGGCCCGCGCATTCGATAGAACGACATCATATCGAAGTTCGAAGCTCGAATAATGGTCTCTTTGCCGGTACACTGGGAAGCTAAGCCGGGGACCGCCACGAATCTGGACGCGTACTCTCTATGAACCGCAGGCACTTCATCCGTCTGACGGGTATGTCTACTCTCACTCTGCCCGGGTCTCGCTTGAACGCTTTCACCGCGGATCGCGTCATCGTTGCGGGAGCAGGCATTATCGGCGCATCAATTGCGTACCATCTGGCCAAGCGCGGCGCGCGCGTCACTCTTCTGGAGAAAGAACATCCTGCGGCCGGCACAACTAAGAACTCCTTCGCCTGGTTGAATGCTTCCGCCAAGAATCCCCGCTCTTACTACAACTTGAATGTTGCCGGAATCGCAGGCTGGCGCAGGCTTGAAATTGAGATTAATTCCTCTCTTTCTCTTCAATGGGGTGGAGGGGTCCAATGGTGCAAGCGCGATGACAAACTAATCAACGCGATGGAGCAACACGTGCGCGAGCGCCAGACATGGGGATATCCCATCCGCATGGTCGATAGAAATGAGCTTGCGCGGTTGCTCCCCTACGTGGAAACTGGCGAGGTCGGCGCTGCAAACTTCGCCGATCAGGAAGGGACCGTCGATCCCGTCGTAGCCACCAAGGCCCTCATCGCAAAGGCACAATCATTCGGCGTCCATCTCATTCATCCATGCGAGGTCACGGGCATCAAAACCTTACAGGGCCGCGTCAATGCCGTGCAAACAACTCACGGTGTAATGGAAGGCGATTCTTTCGTATTTGCCACCGGTAACGGCTCAATGGACCTTGCTGCTAAAGCGGGAATGAATGTACCGCTTAAGGAATCGAAGGGCATCCTCGCGCACACCGTCCCACGGTCGCAGTTAGTCAACCGGGTAGTCATGCCGCCCGGCTGTGACATCAAGCAGAATGCGGACGGCCGAGTTGTGACCGGTGCGAATTTCGAGGATACGGGCGACCTCCAAGCGACGCTCGAAGTCGGCCAGCAATATCTCGCGGCGGCGGCCGCCTACCTGCCACAACTGAAGACCGCTCGTATTGAGTACATGACGCTCGGCTATCGTGTAATGCCGAAGGACGGACTTCCAATTGTCGGGCGGTCGCCCAATTTTCGCAATCTCTATGTCGCTGCGATGCACAGCGGGATGACTCTGGCTCCTGTGATCGGAGAGTTCGCCTCGCTGGAGATACTAGACCAAGCCAACGTCGATCTCCTCGAGCCCTTCCGGCCTGAACGGTTCGCTTAGATCCGCGGAGCGATTCTGCGGTTCACCACCCAAAGAAACCTAGCGGCCGGCCACCACTGTGCGCGTGGAACCGCCGCTGGCGAGTTTGGGTTCGAGACCTGCTTTAGCAAGGATCACGTAAACGAGGAATCCCGCGACGAAGCTGTATACGGCGGCGGGTTGGAGATAGGCTTTGGTTTCCTCGGGAATCGGAAGGAAGGGCAGGATGCCGATGAAGAAGCCGACGGCCCAAGCTCCGTAGCCGGCGAAGTTGATGCCTTCGCGGGGGCCAGCCCACTTCTTGCCCGAGAGGAGGTAATCGGCGGCCATGGCGCCGCAGATGGGGCCGAATGATGCACCGATGATGGTGAACAGATTAACCAGGTTTGCCGCGGCTCCGGTAATGGCCAGCAGTGCGGCGATTACCGCGCCCACCATGGTGGAAGTGGAGCGCGAGACGCCTGGGATCATGGTGGCCAAGCTGTTGCCGGCTATAAAAGAAGAAAAGCACATGGGCGCGATGGAGGCTACTGCAAAGAAGAGGAAGGCGACGGCGGCGAAACTGCCCGTCTGGTTGATGGCCGAATCGAAGTGATAGTCGGTAACACCCGCCGCGTGCGCTCCGGCGACCGAAAGCAGGGGAAGGCCGCCGGCTACCAGGACTGCCAGAATAATTCCCACCCAACCGCCCCAACGCACGTCGTTCTCATCGCGGCTGTTCATGCCGAAATCGACTCCGGCCGCGCCCGCGGTGGCAAAAAAACCGACCACGATCTGCACCAGCATAGTGAACCCTAAGTAGGGAGCGGGATGCTCCGGAACATATTGCGCGATGCCGCCGGCATTTTTTGCGAACACGACGACGATCATCAGCAAGGGGATGAAGTTCAGGATGAGAGCGAATTTCGCCACATATTGAATGCCCTTGGCTCCCACATAGCCCAAGACGAGCGCCCAGACCGCGGCGATGACGCCGAACACGAATGTGCCCGGGCCGGCTTTGGAGCCAACGGCGGTGAGGATAAAAGACGTGGCGACGAAGGTGTTCACCGACATCCAGCCGATCTGCAGCAGGCCCATCAGCAAGCCCGGCATCACATAGCCGCCCTGCGTGCCGAAAGTGGACGCGCCGACGACGTACAACGGCAGACCGGTGCGCATTCCCATCATGGCCGGTATGCGGTAGAACAGAAAATAACTGAGAAGGCCGGCCACAAGCAAGGCCAAGAGGCTTAACCCAGTGCCCGCGCGATCAAGCGTGCCGGCCGCAATCTCCCGATAGAAAACGATCCATAGAAACACGCCCGCGTAAGTGGGAGCGGTGTTCTTGTACCAAGGCGCACGGTTCGCACTTGGATTCGGGGTGGTCTGGGTGATATAGCTGGGCAACATAGCGTTTCCTTTATTAGTCAAATGAAGCTAGATTATATCGAGCATGCGGAGGCAGACAGCCACACCGATCACTCAACCATAAGTACCATTCGGCACGATCTTTATTCCGAGGGCTTCGATGAGGCGGTCAAGCCCGGCGATCTCGGAGGGATACATTGCGGAATCCAGTAGATCGCGCATCAGGCGCATCTGGCTCACGACGGAGTCGCGCTGGCGCCGGTTAGCCGATTGCAGTGCGCTCTCATAGCGTTTGATCAGGGCGTCCTGCACGGCTCTCTGTCCGAGTGTCCTGGCTTCGATTTCCTGAAGGAGAGAGGCATCGACCAAACCTGCTCTGTCCCAAACGGATCCATCCCTGGCGTTCTTTTGCGCGCGGGCGGCGATCAGGGCCAGGCGCTTTGGCCAGTTTTCATCCACCTCTTTGAGCAGGAGTTCGATGGCGGCTATGTTCAGAGCAGGGTAAGGGTCGAACTCCGGATTTTTCTCTTTTTTGGGATTGCACGCCCAGGTATACCACTCCAGCGCTTGTCGAAGATTTGCGTCGCGTTCGCCGGTGTTCTTTCTTTGAGCCCAGAGACTTTCGCGTTTATATAGACTTCCCATTAGAGAAAGCCGCTCCACGGTGGGTTGAAGCTTCAGCGTCCATTCGACGTACTTGTGCGCTTCGTCGAATAGGGCTTTATGTTCGTTATCGTCTTTCGCAATTTGCGCCTTGCGGTAGAGGAGATTGGCCAACTGCTCGACGGCCTTAACGGAGACTTTCGATTGGGGATCGCTAAACGATTTGGTATAGGCCTGCAGCGCTTCCTCGTTGCTCTGCAGCGCAGCGTAGGCGGAGGCAATTTCGGAAAGCAATTCACCGTCGTCCCATTTGCCGGCGGCGGCCCGGTCGAGCGTAGTGAGTTCCCGCAACAGCCTGGCGCGGGTGAACTCGTCGACGCCAACGGCCCAGGCTTCGATGTTGCGAACGCGTTCGAACAGTTCCCGCCGCGCAACGTAGGTAGTTTGATCGGGCGAGTCCGAATCTTCGCTGCCGCGGTTGAGATCGAGCGCGAAATCGGGATTGCCATAACATTGATAAGCGCCCCAGGTGTTGGTGTTTTGATACGCGCTGTAAGTGGAGGCACGAGCGCGCAGGACGGCATCACCGAATTTGGCGCCGCGGCGTGTGGCATCGCCGAGCAAGGCGTCATAGAAGGCAAGCGCGAAATGCCTGGCGGCGGCATCGTTCACGGCCCAGCCCGAAACCACTACGGCTTTCACTCCCAAGGCGATCAATTCGGTGGCTAAGGTCCCGGCCAGGCGATGAGGCTCGCCCGCTCCGGGGACGGCGCCGGAAATGTACCCGCCGTAGCAGCAATTAAGAAAGACCAGTTCCGGCACCGGCTCCACGCTGGCTATTTCGGCGGCGCTAAGGTAGAGATCTTCACCGATGACGAAGCCGCTTCGTTTTGGATCTTTCGTGTTAAACACGCCGTGACCGGCGAGATGGAGGATGCGGTTCTCAGCCAGAACGCCGGCTAGAATCGCGAGCGGCGTGGCGGCCTCGCCCATCAGGGGATTCACCTGGTAATTCGCCGCCGACAGTTTCGCGGCGACTTCCTGGGCTTCCTGTTTGGCGCCAGGAAGGTCGGGCCAGCGGCTCGGCGGGTTGAAGAACGGCGCGCCTACAACCGTGGCGGCGCGTTTGCGCGAGGCACGCAGCTTGGGCGGATCTTTCGAGACGAGCTGGCGAATTATGCCGACGCGATTGGCGAGCGGTTCCACGCTATTCCCGTCGCGCTGCGCCAGCATCTCCCAGGGGAAATGAGCGCTGGTTTCATCGACGATGAAGACCAGATTCGTTCGATCGCGAATTTGATCCTTGATGCCTTTCGGCAGGAGAATATCGAAAAGGACGCGAGCGAGATCCACATCATATCTGGTAGTGGACACGGCCCGGTCGACACAGGTAGCGACCAGTTCACGCTGCGTGGGCTTGAGCGAAAAATCAGCGCGCGCACGGTCCGTTAGAACTGTAAATGCAAGCTGATCGTCGCTGGCCTGCACGCGAATCCGGCGCCACCACCCGCTCTGATACGGATTTCCAGGACGGTGAAAGAGGCCACCCAAGACCACCTTCAACTCACGGCCGGCATGGAAGAAAGCAGCCTCCTGCGCGTCGCGCCGGGAGCGTTTTTCGAGTTCGATAATCTCGTGCGCCGCTTGAATGGCGAGGTCTTCATAGAGCTCTATGAATTCGACCGTTTCAATGCGGACGCGATCCCACAACTGTTGCGCGCGCAAAGCGTGATTGGCTTGCACTACGCCATCGGCAATGGCTTCGACCGAATCGCGCACGCTGAGAGCGTTGCCGCCGTAGGTTCCCAGGAGAAGCGCGCTGATGCCAAGACTGAGATGGTCGGCATCGGGATCGGCTCTGCGCAGACGCGCCAGGGCGTAGCGCAAAGCGGCTGCGGTTATGCCCCGGCGCACCTTGTCGGCGCTTATTTCGCCCACCTCGCCCAAACCGATGACAAGCGCCCCGGGCGGCTGACTGCCAGGAGATTCGAGGACTTCGGCGGTTCCATCGCGGCCGGGATAGAGATCGAGTTGAAAGTTTTCCGTTAGCTGACCATTCAATTGCCGGTCGAGAACTTTTTCGGCGCTGACGATTCCGTCGCCGAGATAATGGCCGACGGCGACAGGGAATTCGGCCTCGCGTAGATGACCGTGTTTGGCGATGAGCCTGATGCGAATGGGTTCCGGACCTGTGACGGGTTCAGCGCCAAAGGCCGCATCGGCAAGATCCTGCTCTGAGGGATAGAGCAAGGGATGCACGAGTTGCCTGAGAGTCTCCTCTTCGTTCCATGTTGTATCGAGACGCGGGGCCGGGGCTAGTCGATCTGTCGTTCCGGAGTGCAGCAAATCGCGGATGGCGTCGGCGAGGAATGGAAGGTCGAGCAGGTTGCCCGTGTTCTGATCCACAAACCAGGCCGGGCTTGGAAGCGCATCGCCTTCGCGGATGAGTCCGGTTATGCTAAACGCACCGTCCACGGTAATGTTGGCGGCAGGCCAGGAAGCGACTTCGTGGAGGCCCGGCATTTCGCCGAACAGACTACCGATTGCGGAGGCGGGACGCCGGTCTAAAAGCTGCAACAGGCGAACCAGCTTGTGGGTTCCGGCGATTAACGCGCCGGCCGAACGCGCGGCATGGGCAGAATGACCCAGCAAAACCGCGCGGCCCATGCGGCTGCGGACGTCGTTCCAAATTTTGGGATGCTCCTGCGCCAAAGTTTCAAAGAGCATCCCTCCGGATGAATGGGCAAGGAGATGCGTGACGGTTTGCAATTGCAGCAGATGCTCTTCAATGAATGCCGCTAACCGGGCGGCGTTTTCACGAAGGGGAATCCGCCAATCATAAGCGTAAGGAATCACGGTGAAAGAGGTATTGAGCTCTTTCAACAGCTGCTCATGATGATAGGCAAGCAGCGGGCCGGCTGTAAGCGCTTTTCCGGTGGCGATGCGATCGAGAGCGGCGGGCACCAGCTGGTTGTAGTCGAGCCAGACGGTTTGGTTTTCGGATTGGAGGTGGGAGCCAAGCAGACCGGGGAGGAAAATCAGGTTCGGCAGATTGCTGCCGCCGCGCAAGCCGGGGAAGATGAGATTACGCTCCCGATAAGCGAGTTGGATGAACTCGCCGGAACTTTGACTGGACTTGGCTTCGAGCCAGGCATTCATTTGCTGGCGCGTTTTGACGTTTTTGAAGTAATGGAAGTGGCAGACTCCGGCGCCGCTGTCATCAAAGTAGTATCCACCGGGAGTTCGATTGATGCCGCCATACATGGCGCTGGTATTGACGACGAAATCGTGCTTCTGTCTGAAAAACACGTCGACGGCGAAGCTGCTTAAGGCCTGGAAAATATGGCCGCCGTGGGAATCGCCCGCGATGACCGCCAAGTCCGCTTTGGAGCTGATGTCCGGGCGGTTCAGCAGATGAATCAAGGGCGAATCGGGCATCTGCGCTTCGAGTCCAGGTAATTCGTATGGATCGGCCTTAAGCGCGATGAGCTTCTTTAGAGTGGCTTCAATGAACTTATAGAAGGGATTGCCTTGAAAGATGGGAAGCAGACCGATCAGATTGAGCAGCACGGAGAGATACAGATCGAGACGCTTGGAGGCGAGCAGCGTGCCACGTGCCGGGCAGGCTACCCGCACAAAACGCTCGACGTTAAATTGTTTGGTCCGCAGTAACTCAAGCAGGCGATCGAGATCTTCTTGATCTTTAGAGCGGCTGGTGTCGAAGACGTTTTTCTGATCCCCGTCCAGATTAGTCAGGCAAAGGAGTTCGCCTACCAAACCGCCGCGCGAATGCGTTACGAGATTGAGCGTAGCTCCCGTGGGCAGAAGCGTTGCGGCTTTGATGGCATTCTCTATTGGACTTTCGCTGAGTGTGCGGTGTTCCAGGGCATAAATAGAACCCGGAAAGTCAACGGCCATGCGGTCCCATTCAGCAGTCCCGGATAAGTCTCCAAAGCTGCCGAGTGTATTGGACACGGTGCCGTGAATGAAAAGCAGGATGCGGTTGCCGTTAGGAATTTGCTCCGCGGCTGTAATGGGCTCGCCCGGCTGGCGCGGATCCCGGATGCGATTGAGGCCGGGGCTGGTGGGCAAATTCTGCTCCACATGCTTTACGAATTGGCGCGCCCCGAGTTCGGCCGCAAAAGAGGCGGGGAAGTCGATGAGCAACTCGGTGAAGTGCTTGATGTCATCCCCGGCGCCGCCGCGGGTTGATCCGGCTCCGCCAAATGCGACGGGCAGTTCAAGCACGCCGGTTTGATTGGGAGATCCGCGTTCGGTCTTGCGGGCGCGGAGTTCATCCTTCAATTGCTCAACGCCCACCCAGCGTCGGATTCCGCTTTGGAACTCAAGTTCAATGAGACTGCCGGGCTCTACGTCAGACAGGACCTGGTACTGGTCATCCGCGCCGCGAGTGGGCTGTTCCACGGCGATCATGCGTTTGATTTTGATGGTGATACCGGATGGCAGGGCGGCATCCGGCAAAGAAGGCGGGTCGACCCTTCGACCAGGGACTTTTAGGCTTTCGGACATACGATCGTCATTTGGTTGAGCCAGGTACCTACCATACTCCTTTTCCGTTTGATATTACCGGTGCGCCTTCTTGCTTGGATTTAGGAACGGCTAGATAAAGGCGCCGCTATCGATTCGAGAGACTTCTGCTCCGCATCGACACCGATCCACATTTCGACTAATCCACCGATGACCATAAGGACAGCGCCAGCGATGTAGCCCCAGAAAAGATAGGTCCGGGAGCCTGTTCCAACGATGTAGCCGAACAGGGCGGGGCCGCCGACCCCGCCGGCGAGAGTGCCGAAGGCGTAGAAGATAGCGATGGCCAGAGCGCGGATTTCCAGCGGAAAAACTTCGCTCACGGTGAGATAGGCGGAGCTAGCGGCGGAAGAGGCGACGAAAAACATCAGGCTCCAGGCGATGGCCTGGGTGAGCGCGGTCAATAGATCCTGGCGGAACAGCCAACTGGTGATGGCGAGCATAACGCCAGAGGCGATGTAGGTGGCGGAGATCATCCGTTTGCGCCCGATGGTGTCGAAGAGCCGCCCCATGAGCAACGGTCCGAGGAAGTTTCCCAAGGCCAAGGGCACGAGGAAGAGGCCGAGCTTTTCAGCCGGCACCTTGTAATAACGCAGGAGCACCAGGCCATAGGTGAACAGGACGGCGTTGTAGAAGAACGCCTGGGTCACCATCAGCGTGAATCCAAGAATGGAACGGCGGCGGTGATCGTGGGCCATGGCCCTCCAAATCTCGTTCCAAGGAGTACGATGCCGCCGGTGCACTTCGATGAAGCCTTCGGGTTCCGGTAGCGTTTCCGGGTGATTGTTGGTGACTGCCGACTCGATCTCGCTAACGATCGTTTCGGCTGCATGCGGATCGCGGTGAATCATCAGCCAGCGCGGGCTTTCGGGAACGTGACGCCGGAGCAGCAGAATTCCGGTGCCTACCGCCGCGCCTATCCCGAAGGCGAAGCGCCATGCCAGGTCGGGGCGGAAAAAGCCGGAATCTAAAAGAAAAAGCGATGCGCCGGAGCCCAGTGCCGCGCCAATCCAGAAAGTGGAATTGATGAGCAGATCGACATGGCCGCGGACGCGGCTGGGGATCAACTCATCCACCGCCGAGTTGATGGCGGCATATTCACCGCCGATGCCGGCTCCAGTCAAGGCGCGGAAGAAAGTGAAGCTGGCGAAATTCCAGGAAAAAGCGGTAGCGGCAGTGGCGCTGAGGTAGAGAAGCAGCGTGATGCTGAAAAGACGCTTTCGTCCCAGCAGGTCGGTAGCGTATCCGAACACTAATGCGCCGATAACCGCACCCACCAAATAGAGGGTGGAACTAAGTCCGAGTTCGGCGTCCGAAAATCCCAGCGTCTCGGGTTTTTTGAGGATACCGGCGAGCGCTGACGCCAGGTTACCTTCTAATCCGTCGAGCAGCCAAGTGATTCCGAGCGCAATGACGACCATGTAATGCCAGCGGCTCCAAGGTAAGCGATCCATGCGAGCGGGCACATTTGTGCGAATGAACTCTCCAGAAGCCATGGCTGTGTGACTAAGAGAGGGGCTCGCCTGTTACTCGCGAATCGAGCGTTGTAAATTGAGCCTTAAAAAAAGTTATAAGAATAAAGACACTTTTTTCTGAATCACGATTGACAACGCCGGGACATGCGTGAAATGATGGCTGACACCAAAAAGGGAAGTGTAAATGAGAACTTCACGTTGCAAGTTCCGTGCTCTCTCAGTATTGAGGAGTTGTTTCCTTATCACCGGGTGCGCTTTGCTGCTCTCGCCGCTGCAAGCTCAGACTTCCTATGGTTCGATTGTCGGAACCGTCGCGGACGTTTCGGGGGCCAGTGTTCCCGACGCGGCGGTGGTGCTGACCAATCTTGGAACGGCCGAACGGCGCGAAGCCAGAACTAGTTCGGGTGGCGGCTACGAATTCGTCAACCTCGTTCCAGGGAATTACAGCATCGAAGTAGAAAAGACCGGATTCAAGCGCTACCGCCGGGACCAGATTCAAGTCACCGTGCAAGTGGCGGTTCGCATAGACGCCGCCATGCAGGTGGGCGATGTGGGCCAGACCGTGGAAGTGACGGCGCAGACGCCACTGCTTGAAACAGAGAGTTCGTCGGTGGGCCAGGTGGTGGAGGGCCGTAACGTTACAGATATGCCGCTGAACGGCCGTAACTTATTCGCTCTCATTGCGCTTGCTCCCGGAGTGCAGCCCCAGGGCGGAGCGTTGAACGGATCGTTGAACTTCTCAGTCTCGGGTGGAATGGCCAATCAGGGCACGGCCTTTATCGATGGCGCTCCCTTGCTCACGCCTAAGCTCAACACGTCCGGGTTCCAGCCGAGTCAAGACGTGGTGCAGGAATTCCAGGTAATGTCGAGCGATGCGGGGCCTGAATTCGGGGGCACGCTGAACGGAGTAATCAACCTGGCGACTAAGTCGGGGACAAACCAGTTTCATGGCGTGGTGTATGAGTATCTGCGCAACAAAGCGTTGAATGCGAGTACGTTCTTCAGTAACAAGGCCGGGCTGCCCAAGCCGGCTTACGTACAGAACCAGTTTGGGGGAACCGTCGGCGGCCCGGTGATTAAGAATAGGACATTCTTTTTTGCCGCCTATGAGGGGAACCGCGTGCGCACGCAAACGACGGCCACCAACAGCATGCCCACACTAGCGCAACGAGGTGGAGACTTTTCGAATTACCGGGGAGCCAATGGGAGTGTTATTCCGATTTTCGACCCGTTGACCACCTGCGGAACAGGAGCCAACCCGGCCTGCGCGGCGGGTGCAACGGTTTTGCGGTCGCCTTTCCCGAACAACATTATCCCCGTGTCCAGGCTAGATCCCACGGCGGTGATCATGAACAATTATTGGGCTTTGCCGAACCAGCCGGGAACTATTAACGGTACGAACAACTTCACCATCAACTACCCGAATGTCACTAATGCCAATCAGACAACCGTGCGCATAGACCAGAACTTCAGCGACCGGCAGCATTTTTTCGGCCGCTTCAGCGTGTACCACCCGTACACGAAGCCGACGGATGTCTACGGAACAGGCGGGACGATTGCCACGCTGAGCCATACCAGCACGCAGCAGGGAGTGGCCGGCGATACTTTCACCTTCAATCCGACGACGATACTGACGACCAATATTTCGGTTTTGCGCGACTACAATACACGCTACCCGAGTAACCTGGGCATCGATCTGACGAGCATTGGATGGCCGGCTGCCACGAACGCGCAGATGCTGCAGCGGCAGCTTCCGGAGATTGTGATTCCGGGATTAAGTCCCGGCGGGAATAGGTTCGCGGGACTTTTCTACCAATCGATCGGCGACGTGGAAGCGCTCTCCGGAAGCTTGACGAAGATCGTTGGGCGGCACTCCATGAAGTTCGGCGGAGAATTTCGCCGGATCTACAATGCGTACGGGCAGGACGCGGGGAATGCGAACGTTTTCAACTTCACCAATAACTTCACGGCTGCCAATCCGCTGACGCCTGGCGATACGGGTGGGGGGTATGCTTCCTATCTACTCGGTTATGGAAATAGCGGAAACATGGCGAATATTCTGCTGCCCTCCACACAGCAGCATTATTCCGGCGCTTACTTCAACGATACGTTTCGCGTGAGTCACAAGCTGACGTTGAACTTGGGACTGAGATGGGAGTATCCGGGCTACTGGACGGAGAAGCACGGCTTGGCCAGCGTGTGGCTGCCGGGCGCCACCAACCCGGTGCTGCAGGCGGCAGGGCTTAACTATGGCGGCGATATCGTGCTGGTGAACTCTTCGCGGTATCCGGATAACCGCAGCCAGCTTCCGCATTGGAAGCTGTTTTCGCCACGTGTGGGCGCGGCTTACAGCGTCAACGATAAAACAGTCGTGCGGGCAGGGTTTGGGATTTTTTATACGCCCGGGACAGACAACCAGGATGGAGATCCTTACGCATCTCCGATCAACAATGCCACTACTCCGTGGGTGCCCACGCTGGATGGCAGCTTCACGGCGGTCTCGAAATTGAGCAACCCGTTTCCAGGCGGCGTGCTGCCGCCTCCGGGCCGCAATCCAATTTATGAGAGTTTGATTTTGGGTACGCAGGTGATCTCGAATATTCCGGGTGACGCGGTTCCTTACACGATGAATTGGAACTTCACGATTCAGCGGCAGCTCGCGGGCGGCATGATGTTCGAGGTAGCGTATGTGGGTGAACGCGGCGTGCACTTATACGATGCGGGCGGATTGGTGGACGCAGGCATGGGGTTCGATCAGCTTCCCAGCCAATACTTATCGCTGGGCTCGCAGCTATTGACGCAGGTCGCGAATCCGTTCGCGAGCATTATTCATGCCGGTCCGCTTTCCAGTCCGACCATTCCCTATGGGCAGCTTTTGCTGCCGTATCCGCAGTACACGGGCGTTTACTCTGCTACGACAGCGGGTTTTGACAATATCTACCATTCCCTGCAGGCGCGGATTCAAAAGCGGTTCAAGGGCGCGGGCACGTTCCTGGCTGCTTATACTTTGCAGAAGAACATCGGCAATGCTGACACCATGACCGGTTATAGCGAGTATTATCAGCCGGGCAGACGCAGAACTATAACAATATTTCGGCGGACCGGTCGGAGCTTAGCTACGATGTCCCACAACGCCTGGTGGTGAGTTATGTAGTGGATCTGCCGGTGGGCAGAGGGAAGAAGTTTTTGGGCGGGGTGGACGGTATCGCTGACAGGCTGGTTTCGGGTTGGGGCTTGAGCGGTATCAGCAGCTTCCAGAGCGGTTTTCCGATTCCGATGCTGGCGCTGCCGACGCAGCTCAGTACTCTGTTCAATGCGGGCGTGCCGCGGCCCAATGTCACGGCCGGTTGCGATCAGGCGGTTTCGGGCGCCGCACAAGCGAAGCTCAATGCCTGGTTCAATACTTCCTGCTTCACGCAGCCTTCCGCGTTCGGGTTCGGGAACGCGAGCCGCACGAGCTCGATTGCACGCACGCAAGGAATCGCCAACTGGGATTTGTCGCTGTATAAGAACACGAGGATCACGGAGCGCATCGGGCTGACGTACCGGGCTGAGGTTTATAACCTGGCGAACCGGGTGCAGTTCAATCCTCCGGGAAACCAAGCGGGGAGTTCGACGTTTGGCGTGGTGAGCGGGCAGTTGAATAGTCCGCGAATTATACAGATGGCGCTGCGGCTGACTTTTTAGGACGTCCTGTCGTTTGTCAAGGACGAGCGTACGATCCGGCTACCGGGTTGTTCAACGCTGTCGGACCCGACGCGGTTGAGAGCGAACTAGCAGGGACATTGTATTTGTTTTCAAGACAGCAGGCGATCTCGGCCTGACCGAAACCGCCGAACCGGGCAGTTTAGGATAGTGATTGTTGCTGCCGGCGGATTCATCGTCCTGACCGGACGAACAGTACGTACGGAATAAATCCGGATCCTGCGGGTTGTTCAAAACGGGACACAATTTGACACCGATCCTCAAGCTGAGGATTGTTACCTGAACCAAAATAGCAAGAGGCGGTTCATGTGAACCCGGGTGAGGCGAACAATGAAAATTGGCTTTGTGAGTATGCCCCTGACAGGGCATTTGAATCCGATGACCGCGCTCGCGCGCAAGCTGCAATCGCGCGGCAACGAAGTGGTGTTCCTTGGACTTCCGGATGCCGAGCCCATCGTTCGTTCCGCCAACTTGAGCCCTTTTGCGAAAAAGAGTATCCCGTAGGGTCTATCGCTAAAAGCTATGCTCCTCTGGCGAAGCTGCACGGCGAAGATGTGCTGCGGTATTCGAGCCAGGAGATGCATCCCGGCCGCTGCAAAGCGGCGCTGGAGCAATTACCGGGAAAGTTAGCGGAGACAGGCGTTGATGCGTTGGTAATCGACACCATACATTTCTTCGTGGAACTTGCGCCGATGAGCATGGGCATGCCTTATGTGCACATATGGAATGTTCTTCACATCGATCGCTCCGGATCGACCCCAGCCTGTTTCTTCAGTTGGCCGCACGAGAACACGCCGGAAGCTCGCGCCAGGAACATCGAGGGATTGAAAAGGACCGGCGGTTTTTTTGCGCCGGTTCTGGCGGTTGCGAAGTCCTACGCTGAAAAGGCAGGGTTACAGATCGACTGGAAGGACCCCAACGCAACCGTTTCCAAACTCGCTGTGATCACACAAACACCCAGAGAGTTTGATTTTCCGGACTCCCCCTGGCCAGCCGTGTTTCATTACGCTGGCCCTTTCCACGACGGTGAGGGACGCGAGCAGGCGCCTTTCCCATGGGAAGGACTGACTGGGGAGCCGCTGATTTACGCTTCCATGGGAACACTGGTGAATGGCCTGGATCACGTGTTCCGCGCTATCCTTGATGCGGTTGAGACACTTCCGGGAACGCAACTTGTGCTTTCCGTGGGCAGTAACCTTAAGCTTGACGATCTGGGTCCAATTCCATCGAATGCAATCGTCGTCAGCAGGGCTCCTCAAATTGAATTACTAAAGCGTGCAGCGCTTTGTATCACGAATGCGGGCGCGAATACCGCGCTCGAGGCGCTGGCGCAAGGTGTGCCCATGGTGGCGATCCCGATCGGGTTCGACCAACCAGGCGTTGCAGCCAGGATTGCCCATCACGGCGTGGGTGAATTCGTGGAAATAGGAGATCTGACGGTAGAACGCCTCTCAGAGTTGATGCAGACAGTCTTAAAGGATCCGAGCTATCGCGACAGGGCGCGTTACTTCCAGAAGGTGATTGCAGAGACTCACGGGCTGGACGTGGCCGCCGATGCGGTTGAACGAGCGTTCCAAAAGAACTAGTCCGTAGCGCTACTTCGCATCTGCCGGTTTCACCGGTGCAGCCGGCATTGAGGCCGATCCTGTCGCCGGTATAGACGTCTCTTTTCCGTGCTCTCGGCCTGCGTCGTAGGAACCGAAGACGATGCATGGAACCGAATTGTTACCTTGCCTAGGATGCGCTGTACAACATGGCATGCCTGGGTAACGTAGACAGAAATGTCCATGTTTCGTGCTGTTGTTTTCACCGTTGCGGTTGCCACGTTTTGTGCTGGGCAGCAGGGCTCCAGTATTTTCGAGGCCCATTGTGTTGGGTGTCATTCGGCCGATAGCCAAGTGCATGCTCCGCGCCGGGACGATTTGGCGCAGATGCGTTGGCAGCATATTTTCACGGGCTCTTGAGAGCGGTGCGATGCGGGCGCAGGGAAGCGAACTAATCGCGGCGAACGGTCGTCGGTGGCGCATTTTCTGGGTAAAGATACGGCGGCCGGTTCGTTTGAGATGACCGGATTTTGGCCGGCTCACCAGCAGTCCCCGGCTTCGAACTCGGCTTGGAATGGATGGGGCGCGGACAACCAGAACACGCGTTTCCAACCGGCCGCGGCGGCTGGGTTGGATGGCAGCAAAGTAGGCAGCCTGCGGCTGAAGTGGGCGTTCGGTTCGCCGAATGGCACAATTGGATTCAGCCAGCCCACGGTGGTGGGCGGGCGTGTTTACGCGGTTGGCCAGGACGGTACTGTGTATGCGCTGGACGCGAATACGGGATGCATTTACTGGCGGTATAAAGCTAAGGCACGTATCCGGAATGCGATTGTCATTGGTCGGGGACCGCGCGCTTACCTGGGTGACCACGAATCCAATTTCTACGCATTGAATGCCGATACTGGAGCGCTGCTGTGGTCACGGCAAGTGGACGATCAGCCTTACACACAAATTACCGGCAGCGCGAAGCTGGTGGACGGGCGCTTATATGTTCCGATTTCCTCATCGGAAGAGAATGCCGCCGCAAATCCGGCATATGCGTGTTGTACGTTCCGCGGTGCGCTGAAGGCGCTGGACGCGAAGGACGGACCATCTGGACGAGTTACACCACACGCGAGCCGAAGGCTACGATCACCGGCAAGAATGGCACGCAATACTACGGACCGGCGGGCGCGACACTGTGGTCTTCGCCCACTATCGACCTGAAGCGGCGTTTAATCTATGTGACGACGGGCAACGGGTATGCCGATCCGGAGATTAAGACAGCGGACGCGATTCTTGCAATGGATCTGGAGATGGGCGTGATCCGGTGGGCGCGGCAAACG
>Ga0193743_1000441_pt1 | contig 32747 bp, 35 predicted proteins | sample L2c2metaG_FD_143038 | JGI IMG/M metagenome (GOLD analysis project Ga0193743, IMG submission 143038) | Soil microbial communities from a riparian zone of the East river system, Colorado, United States - L2c2 | ecosystem: Environmental > Terrestrial > Soil > Riparian zone | place: USA: East River...
CGCTTACCAAATTGTGGCGAGTGCGTTTGCGTCAGAACGTCCACGCGTTTCACACGCACGTGGTAGGGGTTGCCGGGTGGTTGGCTTAGTACATTGACCATATATGATATATTGAAATCAGTCGGGATTATAACTTGAAACTCGAAGGGAGAGTGAGGGAGAAAAGCTGGGATAGTCAAGGGATTAGTAATGCTCCTCCAAGCCTTTTAATCGATGCATTCGACATCTTGGTGAGGGGTTATAATTAAGTTCATTATGTCTTCCTTTGGAGGTCGACCTGGCTTGGCCTTGGTCATTACCTCTAAAGCTTACGTTTGACATTTTCGGAGAACTTATTGAGAGCTTTTATATCCCTGCATTGTTAGGTAAAAATTGAATACATAAACTGGATCCTCATGAGTTTTGTTTTTAGTAAATATACCCTTCGCTCCACTCCGGTATTGTACATAGGGATATAGGAGAGAACAAAAATGCATTGACTGCCAAGGAGAGAGGTTCACTGCCAGCATATCCCAAAGATCCCTTTATATGCACGAGTAAGTAGATTAATGTCATCGAGCATCATTTTTTTTTTAGAAGAACAAAATGTTATCCTGTTACTTCAAAAAATTTACACTGTGCAAAGGAAAGGGCTCAAGCTCAAGTCAGGGTTGGTGCCATTTGGAATTGAACGTTGCAGATCTGAATCGGCAGCTTCGGAAAACATATGGTGATAAGCTTGTGATAAGCACCAAGTAATTCGACGAAGCTTAGATAGGATTAGATCCTTGTATAGTATCCTGACTGCTTGTGGCGTCAAACCAAAATGGTTCCCAGGTGGGTATCTAGCGCCATATGGTAACTTCCGAATATGCGATGTGATGCGATGGAGGCGAACGGTTGCGACCGGTAGCCTCGCTAGGCTTTCATTGCGCCATCAATTCATCGGTAAAAGGAGAGACCGACAATGCCGAGACTTTAGGACAAATTTACCGTATGCGTTTATGAATTTTATTTTATTTTATTTTATTTTTCTTTTTTTATCAAAACAGAAACCTTCAATACGAGCCAATAATGTGTAGCCTATTACATAGGTCTTTTGATAGGCCTCTCCCAGATACATATATTTACTCGTATGTAAGTTGGGATATCTTTTTTTTTGTTTTGGATGTTGGCATATATAATTTGTCTCCTGCCCTTCTCTTCCTCTCGGTCGCAGTGGCGAGTGAGCCCTCCTTGGTGGTCAATGCAAATCTTGATTTTCGTTTCTTTCTTTCCTTCTTCCAGCGGCATGATACAGGGAACGGCTAAGTCTATAGATAATATATCGCCTTGCCCCACACCTCCACACACATATATATATCGGCAATCACTAATACCGATGACTTGTAATTTGTTCTACCCATTGCAGCAAACGGTTTCACGCTGAAGAGAGGGGGGAGAAGGAAAAGGTGAGCCCTGGACAGATGCAAGGAACCATTAGGTCGGGGCTTGGGTCGATTATTGAAATAAATGACCTCTAAAATCGAACTACATTTTTATGACTAAGTGGAGCCTTCTCGCAAGGAATGGATGGGACCCTCGAAACGACAGCAAATGAATATTTTTGTGACCATTCCCAAACAAATATTGCAATTTCACAAGGACCCATGACTACGTTTGAATAACATGCGGAGCTTTGTTCCCCTATTTCGACGTCGCATGCGCTAAGGGTCTTTTTAAGTTTTGAGCCAAGATATAATATAATATGTTCCGAGTCGGAGTGCGCACGTTGCATGCCATGTGAAACTTGTGGGCTTCGCGAAGTTCATGAAAAAAACCATGCGTGTTATACAACTTATTGCGCTCGTCATCATATTGTGAGGTTGGGGTTCGTATTTACAAATTGTATCATATAATCTGCATATCGGGTCTTGCTCGTAGCTAGATAGATATGGGAAAAAAAAAAAAAAAGTCCAATGTACATACATAACCACTTGACTACTACTACCGAGCTGGCAATTGCAAAGAAAGTGGAACTATTGGACAGGAAAAACGATAAAACGAAAGCGACGAACAGAGAGCAAGGAAGGCTGGATGGGTATCGGGGGTAGTAGTACCATGGTAGCCAGCCGATCGTGAGTGACGTGGGTGGGTGGCGAATATATAAAATAAAAAATGTAGTCGAGAAAAAGAAAGATTTCGAATGGAAGAGGCATCGTAAACAGGGTGGGCTTTGGTTGTTTAAATACGAGTCGGTATTTCGGGGCAATATCGATGAGGAATGTGGAAGAAAAAAAAAAGAGCCAGCGATGGAATGGATACAATTTCTTCGTTGTTGTGCTGAGAGTATGCTGAGGTTGTGTTTGCTTGAATATTGAGATTGAGATTGAACAGATACAAGGGGGCCGAGAATAAATAGTTAAAAAATAAGAGCGAAAGCGAGGGAGAAGTGCGGGAGGGATGGATAGGTATAGGTGGCTCAAAGTATAAAATAGTTTTTTTTTTTTCGCGACGGGAGGGAGTAATTGCTTGGCTTTAAAAATGGAGGGAACCAAAAAAAAAACTGCTCTAGGCAGATTAGAAGTTCCTTTTTTCAATCACAAATAGAAAACCTCTCTCTTCCCCTTCATGATGATCCGATTGGACTCGATGCCAACCCTGAGCTGTTCATTTCTGTAGGCTCAGCCCACAAAACATCTTCTGGAGATTGCGAGTGGGGGAAGTAGTTTTGTGCTTGAGGAGCGATGTTTACCTCAGACAGGGAAGGAGAGGAATAGTAGGCGCCTGGAGAAGTATGGGATTTGCGAGGGATTGATTGAGAGAGGGTGGAAGTCGTATTTGACGGATTGCGCATGGAGGCAACATCGGAGAGAGGGTTATTTGGAAGTCTGATACCGCTGCTGTCGTGTGGAGGTGATAGAGAGTCGTCGCAAGCAAGAGGGTAGTTGTGCGTGGTAGGAGAGTTGAAGGAAGTTGGAGGTGCAGATCCAGAAGAGTATAGGGACACTGGAGAGCGACGAGGAAAGGGGGAAGAAGGCCGTCAGCAGACGCACGCTTGAGGAGAAAGGGCGATCGTGCGCAACACACCATTATCATCCCAGTCACTCGCGCCGCTCCCTGAATGAATGGAAGAGCCAGACGATACTGAGCTACGTCGGTCAAGACCGAATTCGCGAGGTTCCTTCTTGATCATAGCCAATTTTGATTGTTTAGGGCTTGCGCTGACTTTGGACGGTTTGCGGGATTTGCATCCTGAACGCAATTCATCGAATCTGAGGGGCCTGGCGCGCAGGTGAGTGCGCTCGTACAAACCGCACTTGTTGCAGACGATTTTGCCGGGATTGAGTGTTGAGCGACGCCAGGAGGGTGGTTCTGTTGTGTGGCAATTGAAGCAGCGGCGTCGAAGGTATTGAGTTTCTTTTGAAGCAGCGTCGTCTGTGTGTTGAACGGGAAGATTGTTGGGGGGAGGGAGGTATGGCATTGGCATTGGGTGACCGGAGGAAGAAGGTGGGGATCTGTAAAAGTTGGATTGTTGTGGGACTATGAGCGGAGTGGTATCTTCTAATTTAATATTTGCACCGTCATCAAAGTCATATGAGGAGTGAGGGGATGGATAAGATTCGGTATGAGGGCCTTCAACAATATGATGAGGCTCGTTGTACAAAGGATCCTGCCGCGATGAATAGTGCTGATGGTGGTAAGGTGGTTGTTGTTGTTGTTGTTGTTGTTGTTGTTGCTGTTGTTGTTGTTGCTGGTGCTGCTGCTGGTGGTGGTGGTGCTGGTGGTGCTGGTGCATGAAAGGAGGATAGTGTTGAATATCGCCGCGATCGTGTCTAACGTAAGGAAAAGTGGCACGACGCATGATAGCGTACTCGGTTGGACGATGCTGTGGTTGTGACCAGTTTAGAATTTCGGAAGGTTGAATATCTGCGGACTGTTGATACTCTGGAGGAATCTCTTGCTCGTATAGCTCGTGAAGAAGAGAGCCTTTATTGAAAGAATAATCGTTGTCGTCAACAAAGATATTCCGTTGGTCGACCTCTGGGTTATAAATTTTGTATTGAAACATTTCTGTTGGGGAAGGAGTACGAGGAGTGGAAGCGTCTGAGTAAGTTGAGTAAGTTTCAAATGTGAGGGAATCCATTGCCATTGAAAAGTGTGCAAGGTGAAAGTTGGAACTTTTTAGATCTGAACCTGTGGTTTTGAATGCCCACAGTCCACCTAATTTAGGAAAATGCTCGATTTCGATCAGATCTGGATCTTTTTTACCCTTGCTTATCGGGGTTAACTCCAAAGACCCCAAGACCCCCGTCACTTTCAACCCCCTCAACAAACAATAACATTCACTCTCCACTGTTCTGGGTCTCCCGCGGCTCCTCCTCCTTCTTCTTCTCATCAACCATTTTTAGCGCCGACGATACACAGACCCATGAAACATTTCTCTAAAAATAATACCATCCCGCCTCCATAATAACAGCAATTCAATAGTACTAGTACTAGTAAAACCCCTCCCCTCTCTCTTTTAATAATATATGTAATTTCTTACCACATCCTTGTTTTCGAGAATATATATCCCTGCTTCGTCGCCGTCTCAGGGACATACACGTGCACCTTCTTCGAGTAAGTACACCAGCACGACAACCCACTCTACAAGTTCTCTCGCTGACACGTCAATGACACTTCTCCGTAAACAAGGAGTTTTATTTGCTATTTCCACAGTCCATGGTCACTATACTTTAGAATATCTATAGTTGCAGTGTACACTGTCTCCCCTCTCTTCCCCAAATATAAACCAGGCCCAGAAGCCATCCATGTACTACTTTACGACGACATCGTGCACAGCCCATTCAATTCGTTTTTCAGTTTCCCCGAAGTTGTCGGCATTTGGTTCACCCCATGTCCAGTCTCGAATTATCTTCTTCCTCTTCACCTCTTTGGTCTCTGCTCGGGAGAATGAATGAAAAAAAAAAAAAAAAAAAAAAAAACAAAAAAAAGCTCGGGAGAGGGTCAGTCGTTTATAATCACTAAGCCTGACGACGAGCCCCTTTACTTACCAGCTTGTGGTTCTTCGGAATTGAGCTGAATTGCCTGACTCCATCTCGTCATTGTATCTGGAAAAACAATTTCACCCGACAACCGCCCAGATAAATCCAAAAAGGCGCACTTGTTCGAAGACCTGGATTCCATAGCCTGTATTTGACATCTCTGAGTCATTGACAACCCTCAAGCACCCTCATTCCCCTTTTCGTCCAACCTGAAATCCCCCGACGGTATCTACATCGTTGCGAACGCAGATAAAGAGGCAATGTACTACGGAGACCTCTGTAAACCCCATTCATCAGCGCCCAATAGGCAGAAGCAAAGCATGCGCCCAAAGTACGCGAATCCTACCCACCCCTATATGTAAATACCTTTCGATTTCCCCAAAAACTTGGTTCATTTCTCCGACAACCGTGAACTCTTGGGCGGTAACTACGGCTGCAACTCGGAGGTTCTATCCGGTATATATCTTTTACATGGGTGATTTACTTACGGTTGATAGCAAGTATACGACATAGCAACTTGGAAGAAAACCCCCCTTCCCCTTTGCGTCCTCTCCTGAACTTTATGATTTCCCCGTGGCCCCGATGATGGTGATATTGATGATGACGGATGACGGACTCGCTGGCAAACGGAGCCGTATGTATGTATGTCTATGTGGGCTGCCACATCATATCATACATTAATAATAACATCTGTTTTAATTCCGTCTTATTATAGTTATGCGATTTGCCTCCCTCGATATGAAATGATCACATTTGATCATGATGATCCCTCAATATTTTCAAATTGTCACTTTCAAGGTTGTTGATCCGGGAGCGGAGGTAGTAACATGGAAGAAAGTTCTTTGATTTCTTGTGGTTCCATGAGTAAGTGTCTTTTTTATTTTCTTTCTTTTGTCTCTTTATGCAACTATAACAAAGTGCAATGCAGTACTGATTTCATTAAAACTACGCAACAGATGATATAAGGTCGTTGAATCATGGTGTCTCTCCCTGGATGATCACAGAAACCGTATATTTCAGGAACTTCGCGATCGCCAATTATCAAGGTAGGTCGGCGTTTAGCTATTCATAACTATATCCATGGTAGGTAGCACTCTGAGTGCCCAATTTGACTGTTGATCAATAATGCACACAGATGTATTCAACATGAACTACAGCCCATTGTTAATCATCTAGGAGCCGTGATCGTTCCAAGGTTCCTGTTGCTATAGATAATTATTCATTATTCTCGTCTAGACACCCACAACGTACACAGCGACTTACGATGCAACCAGTAACCGAGAAGACCTGCCCGACAAACCCGACCAAGCAAGTGCGCGAAAGTGCAAGTCGAGTTTTTTCCGCTCTTCCGGCGAAAAACGATGGGACGCCTCTGATCAGATGTCCCTTGGATATCAGGACATCAAGCGTATGCTTTTTTGACCGCTCACTTCGTACTTTTGTTCTCCCGCCTGAACAGAATAAGAATTCACCTCGAACGTTGGTGCATCACCACGATGGCCAACGCATAGCCAGCAGGCCCATAGTCTAGAGAGATTGACACATGGTGGATGTACAAGCACTGCTTACCACTGGTTGCCCTGTATAATCAATTAATCTTGATCAGATGGTGATATACCACTCTATGCTTCCACTCTTTCACAAGAACTCAGTGTTGTTTCTCACTGTACAATCAGACATAATATCATGTGTAATTCATGGGAACTAACATTTTATTACTGTTCAGTGATTCCTCTCAAGCTCTTTGTTTCCTTGTACTTTATTTTCCCCGGATATGTACTATATACAATTTATTCACTCTTGCTTATGCCTCGCTTTTATGCCCACCAGGGCCTGTCTCGGACAAACATCATGATGGAACTAAATAATAATAATAAAACCTGGTACAAGTTTAACGCCGTGCGGTTCGATGGTTTGCCTATGAATATTCTTCAGTCACCTTGGCCATTTTTGGTTTGGTTAGAGTCAGAGTTCAGATAGACCCGATCACCTTGAATTCACAAATCAATTGAATGAGCGCTTGGGAGTTGCGATTGGTCACTGGACAATTGAGATTATTGTTTGTTTCATGCACGCAGTCGAGGAGGTTTCGGACGTGAGTTGTTGTCCCAATTAAAGGTATAAGTGCACACCCTAAAGCAGAGGTTGAACGTTGAGCGCTGAGCTATGAGCTCTGCCCAAGTGCTTCTAGTCGTCTCAGGCTGGATCCGATCGTCATGACCTTTTCCCCCTATGCTTTCCGTACGTTGGGTGCCAAGTTATTCCGAAGTCACAACTGAAACTCAAATCCGTCTGGAGACTCGGAGTCTGTTTAGAGAAGACGTTCGCCGTGGATTGACCATCTGCGGGTGCTGCCGAGAGGTACCTTTATCGATACGCTCCGCATGACCCATTCCTTATCGTTGTAGTAGGATTCTCATGCTTCCACAGGCGATTAGACTCCGAAACCAGAATACCATGAGCTGATAAATTTTAGTCCGATGCCTACTTGGCTTCTCTTGTGAGATTGTACATTTTTATTGTACATGGTCGTGTCCATCTATAAATAAAATAAAAATTGCAACCCAGTGAGTCAGCTGGAATTAGAACTATGTAAGTTTCTGTTAAAGTATATTTATTATAAATGTATGTATACCAGCACGTCAGGGTTGCCGCCCGTTTTCGTCATCCAAGTTTGGGAATTTTCCCTCTCAACTTCGGCGGACATGACTCACTCTGTCACTTTGCACTCCGTCACTTGCATTCACTAACTATGCACCTATTATAAGCTATACTGCGTGGGATCTCATGTAAATTATCGATCCGGACACTGATACTTAGGGGTCATCACTATACCCCATTCAAATCCACGGTTCAAACAATATTCTGCCTGGACAAACTTAAAGATTTGTAGCCATTTGGTGCATGGAATGTATTAGATTATCAATGCGACGCGCAATTCAATTATGTAAAGAGCCGAATTCATCAAGTTATAAGTACGTATACTCGATATGTTAAAGCCACGGATATCGATGGAGACGACTACTGCGGGATGTTAAGTTATTGCGTTTCCTAGTGACAGACTTGAACAGAGACTACGGTCTTCCTCCCGTCCAGCGAGTTGGACTCAATCACACAAAAGAGGCTTGTTGGCGTTGAATGCTTTAATAGGTTCATGGTATATGTAACTTAAAAATAGAACTGGTCACCTCAGGACTTCCTTTCTCTCTCTCTCTCTCTCTCAGGCTCAAAAATCCCGAATGTTCGGATATATGGGCACGTCAATGTTCCGTGTCATCGCCGAATTCACCCCTTTTCTTGATATCATGATTCGCCTCTTCTATACAGCGCCGATCCTATTACCGTCATGACTCCAGAAGAAAAAAAAAAATCAAGACAAATGATCGTCTTGCCGTGATCAATACTCTCATCTCGTTGCCTAATTTTTCGTGATATACTGGCTTCGAACTTTTGTCGATACAGGGAGATGCTCCAACAATTCTTTGTTGTAAAATCAAAGGTGACCGGTTTACAGCGTTGAGTGTTTGATCTTTTATTCAAACCTTCCAGAGACCCGGAAGGCGGTGGGATGGTATATCTTCATCAATACTTGTCGGTGCCTTTCTCGGCTTTTGGGACCACACCCTAGGCTCAACCTTCCGACATCGATCATCTGGGGCCTCTGCGACCTTCGCTCGTCTAAAATATAATCTTGAAATTCTCAAGCAGCAAATCCTTTGTCATGATGGCACTTGGAGACTTGGAGTCCGTACCTTGCTTGGACGTTACCAATCAGAGGGATTTGGTCAAGAAAAGCATTACATAGTCTGTTCAAAGGTGAGAAGATTTTCTCTTCTCAGATAGTAGTATTGGGGTGAACTCTTGTTTCAACAGTCTTCTAATTCACAAATTCTTTCGTTAACGTCGTTCCCTTCGTTACTGCCAACAGAATCGGCAGACCGGTGGGATAACTATCCATTCGTTTCTAACCGGATTTGACGATAACTTGACGTGAACCAACTTCTCATCCTACTGTGAGGACAGCTAAATTTTTTGGACTTATCTATCATCTCCAGTATCGGGCCGAAATTTTCACGGGTGCTTTAGTATTGTTTCCTTGAAAATTTACTCTTGCATCTCCCCCGCCCCACACCCTCGTGGTCCAATATCTCAATCTGAAGGTAAAATACCGCCTGATCTGTCCTAACAATCCTCAAATGCTGCTAGATATGCCCTGGATCGATGACGTTCTTGAACAGTTGAGACCTTTGAACGGGCCATACAACACTCCCTTGACGCATCCTCTTTCCTCCCATCAACCATTCGAAGTCGTGCCTAACACGGGTCCCATAATTTCAGGTTCAGTCGATTTCACCCTATTACATCGTCCAAAAGCGAAAGTGCACCGTGCTTTCATTAAAATGAAGCCTTTTCCCCATCTTAACGACAATCCTACTCGATAAAAAGCAGACCAGCACTGGATGCGAGATCAATTTGCGGCCAAAATATCGTCATTTCGGAATCAGGACAATGGGGACACAATTTTTGGTATACGAGTACCTGTACCAAGTACCTGTACCAACAGGGAGACGAATACCCTCTTACTTCCACCAATTGCATGCGTCCTAAGTTTATGACTGATGTCGATGTCGCTTATGGAATTTTGAGTTGTTGTTCAAAGATGCTTGAGAACAAAAGATGAGGGAATCAGTGGCAGAGACAAAACATGTGCCAGGCAATCACAGCATGCGTGTCTTTTGTAATTGTCTTCGTTTCTATTCAATATTCCACGAGGGAAAGTGGATGTCACTGGCGCTAGCACTGAGTTTTATTCGTATCCAGGTATTTTGGAGTATATTACGTTGCTCTGATCTACTACCGCTTGGGGGTATTTTGGGGACAGATCTCTGATAACATCCGGCAACAAAAGTCGTAACGTAGGAAAGGTACGGAATCGTACTCGAATTCTAGATTTGCTGTTTTGATCCGTCAATGAGTAACCTCCATTCCTTCTGACCGTATAACGTCCTTGAAGGCTGAACATATAGCTATCGATTTTGGGTGTAACGCCCAGTTTTCATAATTAGACTTTCAACTTTTATATGAACTTGACTTGCTCTGAATTTGTTTAGACAGTTCCGGTCTGAAATCCAAATTCCTGATGAACGCTCTCTCAAGTTGAGTCTTAACCCCAACATTTTCTTTTTGTGATGATGATATTTTGGATGGATCCAGGGCTGTTCATGCATCCCAACAATACTCCCTCGAAGCTCGATCAACAACGCTACAGTTTTCCATCCATCGCAATCGAATCCATTTCAAGCTCGAGCTCGTTGATCATTGCTTTCTTGATGCCAGACTCACATCGATTAAACCAAAATATTACAGATCCCGTTACAAGGTGATTCTAATAATGTTAACAATAACAAATTTTTCGTCATTCGGAAGGCTGTTATCTGACCCTTCACGCCAGCGCGATTAATTCAGAGATTTGACACAGTCAACTGTGTTCTCACACTCACGAATCTTCTTTCCGATCCAGAGGTGACGCCGGAGATATGGATGATTATCCATATGGTATCCCCCCATTCAACGAATGAAGGGCTCTACAAACATGGTTGTCGCCGACTTGTCCATGGGCAGGGCACCCGGGAGCACTCCTTACACTATACTTAACAAAAATGCAACCATACCTCCCACCAGGTAACTCGTCAGATCTTCAGGCCCCATATCTCACGGCGTGGCAGGCAATCGATCCGAAGGCACTGTTGGTCAGATATGTAGCCGAGAAACATAGCGGATATCATGGCACTTTATTTTTAAGTTCAGCTAAGAATTTACCTTGGTGGGGAACGATAATCTGTTTTGGGTACATCATGGGTTAACGCTGAGCTAGGATGACGACTGCATCTGTCTTTTCTTTCAAAAAACTTATAGATTTCATTTGAGCGCCCATTTGGTGCTTCGGACCAGAGTCAAGGATGTTCGTAGGAAGCTCTGTCTCCAAAGCAAGAAAAGAAGTGTTTTCCCGAGAATGACTAGAATGTCTTCCTAGCCTAGCTCGTTTCATCTTCCATCTATGACGGAGACGTTATCGGACAAGTGGCGTAGTCTGGGGCCAGGTTCAACTCCACCTTAAAGCCTCTTTGCACCGCCATAAAGGTCACGTTACATATGTTCGCCAATAGAATTTGAGAGCAGGCCGTTCCAGTGATGGAATTGAACGAGCGCTTAACGCCACGCTGTCACTGTATAACACCAGCCCACCGCTTTGCACTGCTCTGTCAGATAAAGCGGAGTAGGATGGCAGGGAAGGCTAGCGCTCTAATCTTAATCCAGTATCTCGTTGAAGGAAATAATTATTCTGTCTGCGTCATCGTATTATTATACCAACTTTCTTGAAGTACAGCCTATCCCATGGAGTTAAGTTGACAACCTTCACCGTGCATGCAGCTGCTGTCCTACGAGATTGAAAGTGGTGCTGGCAGGTCATTCACAGCATCAAACCCTTCCCCCGATTCTCTAGTCAAGGTGGAAGTTGAGCCAACACCAGTGTATAACAATAAGTCAATTGGGACCTGTAATAGAACTCAATGACAACTTGGCGTCTATGTACGCGGTAATTAATCACTTCTTCCGGCCCTTGCGCTTTTCGGAAGCTGCATTTTTTGTTTTTATGCATTCAGGGCAATACCATTTATCAGGAAGAGGTGTTTTGACGCCAACACAACTAATGTGGAACTATAGGAGCAGACATGTCAGCCAACAACTCGTCGGAAATGTGAAATGGGAAAATGTCAGCCATAAGTTGGCATATAAGCCCAGGGAGAATTGTATAAATAAAACCCGGAAGGGCCTAGGCCATGTCATTTCCAGAAGCAAGAAGACCGCATGCGCAGTCAAAAAGCTTTGAATAACATAATTTTCCGGAAAGCATGGAAACTTCTGGAATAAACGAAATTTACGGAAGATCATGAGACGAACCGAGGCAGCCGCTTCCCGACGCGCCATTGGTTCGAGGAGAGAAAGAAAAATGAGGCCAAACTCACCCATTGGTAGGGACAGGCAGCATTGTCGCATCCTATCATCTGTTGAAAGGACGTCAGCGATGTATATTTCAGCCTTCGGGTAGAAAGAAGAAACATGTCTAGGGAATTTATACTTACATCCCCATAGCTCTGCTTGTGACAGAAGCAGTAGAGCGTGAGGTCTTCTTCAGCGTCATCTCCTTCGACATCCTCGTCGCCATCGGCGTCTGCGTCGAGATCTTCCTCTTCCTGTTGTTGGACGCGCAACGAGTGCGACTGGCGGGAGAGCCGGGAGCGTGAATGGGAGGTTGCCGTGTGATGCGTTGTAGAGGGTATCATGGGAGCCGGACTTGGTAATTTAATCGACGTAGTGGTTGTTAACCGGCGTTCTTAAAGTTCCATGAAAATTTGTGGTCAGAAAATGTACTAGAGATAAAGGACAATTGAGGCGGCGACAAGGTCCTCGCGGCCAGGCGATTCAAAACTTCTTGTTGGCCCCTTGCACTGAATGGATTAAAGGAGTGACTTACTTTTGTTGTAGCCAGGGCCTGATGCAGCCGGCACAGAATGGATCATATCGGAATTACTTACACCAGTAGCGGTGCGCAAACTCTCTCCGATTTGAATTATAGGACTAACTCCTATGACTGAATTGTCACTGCCAGCATAGCGTTTCGTGCCATAAGGGGACGATAGCGGTAATTGATGTGCCACATTTGCAAAGACTGAGGAACGAATATCCTCCAGCGACTCTCCTTGAAGGATACGCACCTTGGACAAATCTCCGTCCAGGCGAGCGCGCGTGCGTGTGAGAAGTTCAATAATTTGTCGGGCAATAGAAATTTTCTCATTTGAGAGTGCCTCAACCTCAGCGTAAGCAGCAGAGACACGGACGGGAAGATGCGCCTTGGGATTCGAGCCATTTGGTGTAGGTGATGCAGTAGCGCTTTTGCTCTGCTCCCCAGAGGTGGCTGTATTTGTTTGTAGAGATGAACATTGCTTCAAGGAAGATCTAATATATTTCGACTGGTCCTTGGCAATATCTTGCTGAATTTCTGTCAAAAAGGATGATAGTCAAAAAGGGTTCTTCGAATGAGCTTGTGGTGGGCCATAGAAATCACATTGGAGTGCCTACTACCCCTTGATACTTATAGGATGGATAAAATTTACCTTGACACCGCTGTTCTTTAAGTTTGATTTCCTGTAGCAAGTGTTGGACCTCGTTTGGAAGGTTGTCCAAGCCTGTATACATAGAACATGAGTATCTTATAAATACATCGCTTAAGCTGGGAAGGGATTTTGAGCCATGTATCAATTTATTGTCAATATTTGTATATTCCAAGTATATAACTCGGTGGTCAAAATTCAAAGGTAGGCGATGAGGAGAATGATGAAAATAATCCATTGGCAGAGTCGGAGTATCAAGATAACGGAGATACGGAGGTGAAGGAAATAAATGACTAACTGGCAATAAATTCCGAGGCGACGCTTGCTGCCTCTTCGAAATTTGGAATAGATGAGGTCGCGATGTTCATTATATGTCTGTCGGTACCGTGACACTTGGATTTGATGTTAAGAAGTTAAGAGGTGATATCACTAACCTCCAAGGCAGAAATCAGAGAATTGCCAAAAAAAATTGTGAGATCGTATTTGAGGTTTATTTACTAGCCTAGTGTCTTAAGATTCCGGGATAATGATTAGGTGTGGGGAGAAATCCACGTTGAGCATCTTTGTATGTCAATTATTTACGCATATTTGGCTCTGATGTCGATCTTGCCGACGGAGGCAAGTAATTATGACATTCCTTTTTTCGGAAAGAATCCAAAAGGTAGTGACCTGTCACACAAATTTTCCATTACCGCAGTGCCCTGAGGCCTGAAGCCCTTGGAATGGCGAAAGGATCCCAGTTGTCTCAACTCAAAGCGGCTTTATCGCAAGCTGGTGTTACAGGGCAAAATAAAAGCAAAAAAAGGAAACGTTCTGTCGCTTCAGAAAAGGACAAGGAGAAAAGAGCAGCGCAACTCGACGAAATTCAACGACGGCTCAATCCTTTCGATATCAAAGTGACAAAATTAAAGCACGATGTGGGCGGCCGTAAGTTGAAGGGTCTCACAGGAAAGCCTGCCCAAAGCAAGCAGGTTGGGATTGAACAGGTATGAAGAGATTCTGGTCATAGAAATCAGGTGGACAACTCTTAAAATTTGATCTCAGCGGAAGATGACCTTGCTCAAAGAGTATGAAGAAAAGAACAGAGCAGGCGGAATAGTTGACAGACGCTTTGGTGAAAATGATCCAACGATGGGCTTGGAAGAGCGAATGTTGGAACGATTCACCAAAGAACGACAGCGCGCGTCCAAGGGTATTGCGTTCAATCTCGAGGACGATGACGACCTCACTCATTATGGCCAGAGTCTGTCGAAATTGGATGACTTTGATAACGTTGGTCTTCGAATGGATAGCGACGAAGAGGAAACTTCAGGTACATATGTCTACTTTGTATATCATTGGCCAGCCTTATCTAACTTCCTCTCTAGGGCAGCTTGGGCGAGAGATAGTGAGCAAAACACATTTTGGAGGATTTGGAGATGAGGAGGAGGACGAAGGGGTGAGTTTGACCTGCCAGACATATCGCTTTGATATTTACAGTTTTCTAGCCTCCTCGTAAGAAGTCAAAAGCTGAAGTGATGGCGGAGGTCATCGCCAAAAGCAAAGAGCACAAAGTTGGTCTTTGGAAAGTGCTCTCATTCAAAACATTGTTTATTTTGTGTTACAGCTGCGTCGTCAAACAGAACGAGAGCAAGACGACAATATTCGCCACGAATTAGACAATCAATTTGCCACCCTTCGGGAACTTATATACGCGCCTGACCCATCATCCTCTGGCAGTAACTCAATACCGCTTGGCACTCGTGAACCAGTTTCTAGCTCTCTTACGAATCCGGATGCGGTGATGTCAACAGTCGTAAACGACGACGGTGACTATGATCAACACGTCCGCGAGCTTGCGTTCGACAAACGGTCAAAACCCAAAGATAGAACGAAGACTGAGGAAGAATTGGCCTTGGAAGAGAAGGAGGCTTTAGAGAAGGCGGAGAAAAGGCGTCGGAGACGGATGTTGGGTGAAAACGAAAGCGATAGCGAAGAAGGCGTAGCAGTGAAAGGAAAACGGAAGAGAGGTGCCGATGATCTTGACGACGACTTTGATGAAGGTCCAGGAGAGTGGGACGGGTTGGGAGTAGGTCTGGATCAGACCCGTGCTGCGCCGTCCGAAGCAAGCGAAGAGGGGGACGTGGAGGAAGATGCAGAGAGTTCTGAACAGGAGTCTTCAGAGGAGGAAGATGCGGAATCAGATGGGGATGAGCTTTCACAAGATACGGATGAATCGAATGAGGAGCATGAGGATCTTATTACTTTGGCGAACCCACCTAAGGGGAAGTCGAAGGGCAAGAAAGTAGCCAAGCAAGAGCTACCATTTACCTTTCCATGTCCTGGCAGTCATGAAGAGTTTCTCCAGATCATAGAAGATGTGGATGATGAAGATGTACCCACTGTTGTTCAGCGTATACGGACTCTTTATCATACAAGCTTGGGTACGGAAAATAAATTTAAACTCCAGGTATGTGAACCAGTATTCATCGTCGTTGCGGTCTCCTCACAACCATCGTGTAGACTTTGGCGGGTGTTCTGATTGATCATGTTCTTTTCGTTGCTTCACCTCCTACCCCTTGCTTTCAACTCATCACCTCCCTTTTCCCTCACATTCTCGCCATAGCCCGTGCTTATCCTATACCCTCAGCACAATACTTCAATCAGAAACTTGCTTTGATGCACAAAAATTTGACCCGAGGGTTTTCACGAGGAGCACTCTGTCCAGAAAGCAAAACCTGGCCTGGCCTGGCGGAGCTTTCTTTGCTACGTATGATAGGTCTCATTTGGCCGACAAGTGACTTGAACCATGCAGTCGTTTCACCTACCAGGGTGCTTTTAGGTGCTTATCTTGGTCTTGGGCGCGTGAGATCATTAAGCGACATAGGCAGCGGACTTTTCCTCTGTACCCTCTTTTTTCAATTCGAGACTCTTTCTAAGCGGCTCGTACCTGAGGCGATCAATTTTCTCGTTAATTCCATTCTCCACTTGGCACCCCACCAGTATCAAGAGATCCTCGCCTTACCTGGCTCGTTCCCGTCGCCGGATTTTCGTTCCGATCTCTGTCGCCCTCTGTCTTTGAGTAGGAAAGTACAGAAGGAACTTGTTGTGCAGAAGCCTAATTTGTTCCGCCTTCTGACTGCGAGTAACTCAAACGAGCAATCCAAAGTTGACCTCCTTGGCGTTGCATTCAACCTGCTTGGACAATTTGCGGATATGTACAAAGCTCTTGATGGCTTCATCGAGTTGTATGAATCCATTTTGGCCATTCTGGAAAACATCCAATCGAAGTACCTTCCAGACGGACAACGAGTGAGCCCTTTAAATTTAGTCTCATGACGATATCTCCACCTTACATTTTTCTATTAGACGCAGCTATCTAAGCTCATTGACTTGATCTCGCGACTTCTCAAAATTTCCCACCAGTCCCGGAAATCTCTCCGCCTTCAAGCCCATAAGCCCATCCCTATCCCCACGTACATACCCAAGTTTGAAACAGCTTCGTCGAGTTACCTTCGTCGACAAGATTCAGATCACGAAAAGAACCAAGCATCGAAATTACGAAATCAATACAAGCAGGAGAGGAAGGGCGCCATTAGGGAGCTGCGCAAAGATGCGCGATTCTTGGCTGTTGTTGAGCAGAAGAAACAGATTGAGAAGGATCGCGCCTATAATGAGCGCATGCGCCGTGTGTTTGGGTCCATTGAAGGCGAACGAGCGGAGGAGAAAGCAATGGAGAGAGAAAAGTCGAAGGATAAGAGACGAGCGGGCAAAAAATGACCATCCTGCCATGTTCTCCTTTTAATTTTTTTTTACTTGTAGTCTAAATGTCCTTGTCATGTGATCTGCCATTTTCGCGTCTGAGAGGTCAAATTCCGCATTGTTTAAATTTGCATACTTGTACGCTGCTCGTCGCTCTGGACTCTGGCGTAGCTCAATGAACGCGTCCGTATATTGCTTGTGATGAGCGCTGTTCCAACTTCAACACCATTTCCGGTTCCTGGTTTTAATGCCTCAAGTAGCAATGCAACACCCGCACAGTTTCTTGAATTTCTTCGATCCCTCATCACGCAATATCTTGGAGATTCGTCTCCTCGTATTCTTTCTTCAGCCAAGACCGCATGGGTGACAATTGTCGATGGACTAACTGACCATTTTTTGGGACCGTTTCCTCTACCGGATATCGTCTCATGGGAAACGATGCAGGAAAAGGTTGAAATGACCGAAGCCACGTTAGAGGTCATTAGACGCGTCTTTATGCGTGTTGAAGGCATATATAATGGCTCAGAAGATCTTTTGAGAAAAATGTTTGCCAGGCTATTAGACCTCTGCAGGACACTTGATGTTTGGGTCGATGGTAGAAATCTCTCTGGAGACCGAGGGTTTACTCCTGGATGTATCAAGGAGAAAGCGCTTGGTCTCCTTATCTTTCTCCTTCGCGGTTGTGGTGACAATAGCCCTCCACCTTCAGACCACCAATACCAACCGTCCTGGAAAACGCTGGGAGCAATTTTGAAGGAATGTGTTGATGTGTGCCATGGTAGGGCCAATAAACTTATTGTTCTTCGCTAAATTCTCATTTGATTTCCTGTAGATCTCACCATTCCTTCAATCTCGCTCACGCCTTCGACAACCATTGCTTTATTTAGAGCGCCGCGGATCCTTGAAACTAAACAGCTAGAATCATTAGAGATAGTAGGTTGTTCTATGATATCTCTTTTCGTGGCGTTTAATGTTTCTCAAGGAGCCCCAAGACAACCCCTTGAACATAATCATTACACCTCTCTCCCGCATTCCTCCCTTTGTTGCCCTACTTGTCGACGTGATGGCCCAAACATTTTTTCCGCCCGTCAAATGTCATTGGTTTCTGGTGGATATTGGGCGCATGATTGCAGAAGTAACTCGAGGTTTTTATGACCACTGTCTCAACCCCGTTTGCCGTACTACATCTACTATCAGAGCCAGGTCGCTCCTAAGTATTGTATTGTCAACTCGATCACTGCGTCTTGCACCGGAATATCGGGGAATTCTGGGCGAGCTACCGGAAAAATTGCTTCGCGCACGCTTGAATGTAGGGGTTGAGTGGGATATTGTGGATGCCAGTCTCGCAGAGATCTTCAAAAACAGAGAGAATTGCTCAACATCTAAGCCTTTGGTAAACACTGTCATTCAACAATTACAAGGGAACAATTATGAGCCTGCCGATAGTAAACTCAAGGTATATCCATTTTGCATACCTTGTTTAACGTTGAAATTATGAAAGCTTCAGGTGCTGCTCTGGTCATATCTTTGGAGTGTACTTCCCCACGCTGATACCAGCGTTTTGCAAATTCTACGAGAAATGGCAGCCGAAATCCCCCATGCCGACCGCGACGTTTTCCTAGAAGAATTAGCAAGATATCCGGGAGATACTGTCGGATCGATGGTTACAGTTCCTGCAAATGCATCTCGCTTGATGCTTTCTCCCCGTATATGGCGGCAGCGTGTATATGACTTTGTTCAAGACATCATATATCCTGAAGGCTTGACATGGATGGACGACGATGAAGCCTCTTTTATTCCGGATCTGTGTCGTCGTTCTCTAGACGAGATACAAGTAAGATTCGAACAGTACGTCATCTTAACCTTTATCTGGGTGCGTAACTGCACGTTAGCTAATCGTCTTTCCTTTAGAACGTCGTCCCAATTAACTCCAGAAGCACGACTGTCTCTTGTCTGCAAAATTGCTCAATTACCCTGTCTTCTTGCCCAATGTGACAAAACTGAATGCATAGCACAGTCTACGAACAACGCATTTTTAACAGTATTACCGTATTTGCCTGTCATCACTCATCTGTTGGATGGCCCAGAAGACGAAGTTACACCCGATATCCGTCGAAGGGTGTATCTTGCGTTACTGCCTGTTCTCGTTCATCACAATGCAACAGAAGATTTGGAACCCATAGTAAATATCCTTCTACGTGGTATGAATGATTCGGACAGGAGCGTTCGAATCAATGCTGGGTGACTTTAGGCTTCAATGATTCATCTCCTCATGTTGACATTCGTTCCATCAGTTATGCACTAAGCGGCCTCGTGAAAACTCTTGGTATTCGAGGATCACAAAGCTGGAATCGCGCTGAATCGATATTTGTACGACTTTATCAGTTGTTTGAGGTTTCCAAAAACCCGACCAGGGAAACGCTGCTTGTTGCCGTGGGGTCAATGGGAAAGTAAGTATTTCTCAGTTGGATGTAAGAATCACCAATTAAAATTTAGACCAGGACAGAGAACGCTCAAATATTGGGTCAAGTCCTCTGCCTTCTGGTAGCACAGCTTGGGAGACAGAATCCTGTTGTGAGGGGATTGGCGTCCATGCAGGTAGGCAACTTGTTTGTAAACAGTGCTGAAGACTGAATGGTATCCGCAGATTCTTGTTCTAACGAAACACTTCAAGAAAACATCATACTCTCTCATTCTGCCTTACATGGACCAGATTGCCCCTTTCATCATCACTCGTCTTTCAAGTCAACCAGATCTTCTTGGCGAGGCATGCCGTCTCATGCCGATGGCTCCAATTGATTTCATCGGAATCACTCTTCCTCGTACTCTCCCTGAATTGTTTGCCAATTGCGACCAAAGAGTGTTAGAACTTATTGCAAAGGAACTGTCTACTAAACCGTCTTCGTTGTTACTCAAACACTCCCACGGGATCCTGGCTCATCTTTTCCTTTCGGACCAGGCTACCACGACAAAGGCTCTGAACTTTGTTATCAAAGTTTTAACTGACGCGACGAGCTCCGTCATTGATATTCAAAGCGTTGTCAAAAGTTGTATTGTACCTTTGCTTGCTGAATTGGTGGTTGTAATGGGCGATGAAAGACCCGAAGTCGCACAAAAGGTATACTTTACAGGACGATCATCATCATTGCTTGATCAACAACTTTTTAGGGAGTCGCCGCCTTGAAAAAGGTCGAACGGGCCCTTGCGACTGGAAAAGGCAGAACCCTTCCAGTCGTTCATTTGGGTGCTTTCCTCAAAACATACATGCTTGGACTTATTTCAGATATCAATGACATGCTGCAAGACGTCCAGGGCAAGAAATCTGTAACAGTCAAGCGCAAGATTCTGCGCAGTTTGGGAGCATTGGTGTCAGAGATCGGCCCTGCCATCAATAACGTTGCTCCCCAGGTATAGTCTCCTAATGCTCATCCTTCATGCCAGTGTCTCACCAGAAATTAGATCATGGCAACTTTTCAGACCATGGTCAGCATACCTGAGCTATCCGAGGTTACACTGCAGAGCTGGTACAAATTTCTTACGACCTTGGATTCTAATGACATTGGTGCACTCATTGGACCTACAAGTGCAGCCATTGTTGCATCATGGACTACTTTCACCGAGAGCGGTCGAGAAATAGCCTATCAGGCTCTTGAAGGCATCGTCCGTACAATGGGAAACCGCATTCAGCAACACAGCGCAGACATCGTTGACTTAACCATTATCCCCGAACTAGAACCACTTGCCAGGCAACTAAAGGAACTACGCGGTACAAAGACGCCACGGGAAGAGCTCCAACGTATACTTGATCAGTCCTCCAGTGACAACTTGACTGTTGCGATGCAGTCATTGGGCGAATTGAAGTCATTCATGCTAAAACAACATAAGAATTATATTCGTGAAGTAACATCTGGAGATATGTTCGATCCCTTGGTGGGCCATCTTTTAGCTGCCCTTTTCGCTGCTGCGTGTCGTGAAGGAGACGGGACTGAAGGACTGCGAGTTCTTGCTTTCGAGTGTATTGGCGTGCTCGGCGCTGTGGATCCTGATCGTTGCGAGATTGGCTTTCGAAACACAAGTATGGTTGTTCTGAAAAACTTCACAGACGAAGGCGAGGCAGTGCTCTTTGCCCTCCATCTCATCCAGGATCTACTTGTTGGCGCGTTTCGCTCCACCAGTGACATCAAATACCAAAGTCACCTCGCCTACAGCATCCAAGAATTGCTGAAATTTTGCCAATTTACCCCTGCTCTTGTTGCTGCAGGTAATATGATGTCTGTACCCGTCAAGGTTCGGAATCGATGGAATGCACTACCTAAGCATGTTCTGGAGACTGTGACACCCTTGTTAGAGGCACGTTTTACTCTGAATCAAAGTTCGAATGCGGATATACAACATCCAATATACCCCACACAATCCACTTATCGAGAATGGATCCAATTGTGGACAACCCACTTGATCACAAAGGCGTCAGGTCCCATCGCACAAAAGGTTTTTGGCGTCTTTCGTTCTGCCGTTCGCAGTAAAGACGTCGTAGTTGCACATCACCTTCTCCCACATCTGGTCTTAAACATTCTGATATCGGGCAACGAAGATGATGCCTTCTCCATCCGCTCTGAATTGCTCACTGTGCTAGAGGATCAGGTAGACACGGAAAGTAACTCAACCTCCGACAAAAAACTTTTGAGTGCGCAAGTAGGTTTCTCATAACCTTTCTCCTTTAAATTGGTGTTTAATTGCGAACGTAGGCTGTTTTCGTTCTTCTTGATCACCTGAACAAATGGGTTCGAGTCGTTCGTCAGGACATCAGCTCCAAGAAAGCCGACAACAAGCGTGCAAGGGCAAATCAAATCAGTAATCAATTGGAAGATCAATTATTCCGCCTTGATTCTATTTTGTCCAGTATCGACCAAAGTTTGATGGCCAAAGCTGCCTTCCAATGCAAGGCGTTTGCTCGTTCGCTTATGAACTTCGAACAACAAGTTGTAACCATTCAAGAACGGTCGACTGGCAATAAAGACCTCCCTGCCTATTATGAGAAGTTGCATGAAATATATGCTCAGCTTGATGAACCAGATGGGATGGAGGGAGTTTCGACCTTGATATTATCGCCATCACTGGAGCATCAAATACGTCAGCATGAGAGTACGGGTAGATGGACTTCAGCTCAGAGTTGCTGGGAGGTGCGCCTGCAGGAATCACCCGATAATGTCAACTTTCACCTTGGTTTGTTACGTTGTCTTCGCAACTTAGGACACTATGGTTGGGATCTATTCTTTCTTCCTCAGAGAAACGCTGACATTATCTACCAGATACTCTTCGTACACATGCAAGAGGCGTCCTCACTCGACACCCAGAATGGGAGACCATCTTGGCTGATTTCCAAGTTGAAAGTGCTTGGATGGTGGGTGCATGGGATGACGTTCAAAGCTTGATAGAGCGGGTGGATACCCAAACATCATCCATGGTCATGGCTCGACTCCTACTAGCTATGCGCTGCGGGGAGGCTACTGCTATATCTGAATCAATGTCAGTAGCACGGTCTGTGCTTGGGGCACCAATCACAGCTGCAGGGGTGAAAGGATATCGTCGATCCTATGAAGCTGTCTTGGATCTACACTTAACCCACGAGCTTGAATTAATACACCAAGTTACACGCAACCTTCCGGTTGGTTCTCAAGGAAATAGGCAGCAAGAGCGACAACAGGCTATTTCAGAGCTATCTCGTACACTTTCTGCCCGTCTGAATGCAACTCTACCAACTTTCAGAAGCCGTGAGCCCGTGCTCAGTATGAGGAGGACTGCTTTCGCTCTTTCGTAAGTGACTTCTCTCCTTGATTTAAAGAGGCTGCTGACTATCATATGCTTTGTCAAAGCTCAAATCCTCGTCTCGGCCTCCATCGTGAGATTGGACGGTCATGGCTTGCCAGTGCCAAAATCGCAAGAAAGGCCAAGCAATGGCAGACTGCATATAGTGCTATGCTTCAGGCCCAACAGAGCAAAACACCGTTTTCTTTCATAGAAAGTGCAAAACTCGTCAAAGCAACAGGAGACCCATTACGTGCCCTACATGAACTCGAGAATTCTGTCAAATTACTTGGCCTATTCGACAAAGACACGGTAGACGTAGATTTGACTGGACCAGACCCAGAAACATCTCGCATGAAAGCGAAGGTGGAGTCAATCCTCTTTTTTGATTCTGTACTCGTTCTAACATCAAATCCTCAGATACATGTCCTTCGAGCTCGCTGGATGCATGAGACTCAGAGATATGATATGAGCAGTATCTTTGCAATTTTTCAAGAAGCGACTGCCCTAGAGAAGACGTTGGTCACCTATTTCGCTTTCTCTAAAAGGATGTATTGACTCAATTGAGCTCAGATGGGAAAGTGCGAACTATTATCTAGGTCAATTTCACGATGAGTGCTTCAAAGCCCTCCCGCACTCGGAGCAAATCAAAAGGTGGTGTATCCGCATATAACTATATTTTCAGTACTAGGTCTGAATGTCGTCGAATATCAGAGGCATGCGGATGAATATGTACACTGTACGTGCGTTCTCGAAAGCTGTCATGCATGGGTCAAAGTTTGTCTATCAAACCGTCCCCCGACTCCTTACGATCTGGCTGGACCTTGGAGAAAACAAAGTCACTGCTCAACACGAAACTTTCAAGAAAATGACGGACAACATCGCCAAGTCTATCAGAGAGGCTCCAGTCTACAAGGTATTTCCATTCAATAATAATCTTTTGGCGAAGACTAACCAAAATTGAAGTGGTTTACTGCTTTTCCTCAAATCGTATCTCGTGTCAGTCATTCAAATCCAGAAGTCTACAAATATCTATCTCAGTTGATTGTAACGGTGATGGAAGCATATCCAAAACAAGCGCTCTGGTTGTTCATGTCAGTCGTAAAGTCTACAAAGGAGAATCGCCAGAGCAGAGGCAGGCAGATACTCAATCAACTCGGGGTGTGTTTCACTCGCAGTCGCACTCGTTACCTTACTGAGTTGTCAACTTTTGTCGTAACATTTTTCAGAGCAATCCGCATAGCAATAGGAATCACGTTTCTAAACTCATCACCACCTGCCTTGCAATGACCAATGAACTCCTTGCTCTCTGCGATCACCCTGTCGACGACAACAAGTCAACCTTGAGTATGAGCAAAGATTTCCCTAGACTCAATCGCCTGGGATGTTCGGAATTGATCATCCCGTTGCAAGAGTCCCTGACCGTAACCCTTCCACCACCTTCTTCTGTGGAGTCAACTCATCAACCTTTCCCATTAAACACCCCTACATTCAAAGGTTCGTTTATCTGGATGGTTGTAACAACAGCATATTCAGCCTAACGACATTGTAGAATTTTATGATGAAATTGAAGTTATGAAGTCCCTAGCAAAACCTCGGAAGATCACGATAAAAGGTAGTAATGGTCAGACGTATATGTTCTTAGGGAAGCCGAAGGATGATCTAAGGAAGGATGCTCGTTTGATGGACTTCAATGCCATCATCAACAAACTCCTCAAAGGGAATTCAGATTCCAGAAGGAGACAACTGCGTAAATTTTTGCCCTCGAGCTCTTTACCTATAACTAATACCAATATTTTTCGACTAGACATTAGAACGTACAGCGTTGTAGCGCTCAACGAGGAATGTGGTTTCATCCAATGGGTCCCAAACACCATCCCTATCAGACCTGTAATTGTTAAATACTATGAGGCAAGGCGTGTAAAAAGCTGGGTATGTTATGCTCTCTCTTCCTTGGCTCTCAATGGTTGATCATGATTTCAGTCAGGTGAAATGGCCGAATATTTCAAGCGTGTCAAAGACATGACGGATCAGGAGGCTGCCACTTCCTTTAAAGAGAAGGTTTTATCAATGTGAGGGTACAATTCTGTGACTAATCCATGGTGACTTACCGCGTACGGCAATTACCAGCTATACGCCGGTCTTTCACGAATGGTTTATTGAAACTTTCCCCGAGCCGACGGCATGGTTGGCTAGTAGATTGACATACGGACGAACAGCTGCTGTCATGTCAATGGTTGGGTTTATCCTTGGGTAAGGTTTACTCGGAGTTTCCTTCAATCGTATTACTGAACATGCACAAGGCTTGGTGATCGACATGGTGAAAATATCCTTTTGGATACCAATACTGGGGATGTTGTCCACGTAGATTTCAACTGTCTGTTTGAAAAGGTAAGTTTCTATCAGTATCGTCATTTGACCATCACCAACGATTTCTTGTGGATTCAGGGCAAAACACTTGAGACTCCTGAAAAAGTACCATTTAGGCTTACTCAAAACATCAACGATGGTCTCGGAGTCAGTGGTGTTGAAGGTAATGGACGGACTGTTTTAGCAGTTGGAAAAGCCTTGACCTCTTCTTGTCAGGTGTTTATCGCATCGCTTGCGAAGTCACGATGCAACTGCTCCGTGACAACAAGGATTCACTGATGAGTGTATTGGATGCTTTCATATACGATCCACTCGTCGAATGGGAAGATGAGAAACGGAAATTGGTACACCGAAAACCTCGAACTTTACAAAATACGCTTTTCTGACAAAATTATTCATATAGGAGCGGGAGCCTTCGAAAAAGAACCCTGCGAAGGACCCTCTTAACATGCATTCGCTTGCTAAATCTTCCTTGAATCCTATCGAAAAGAAGTTGAGAGGCATTTATTCAACCACCAAAGAGAGACATGAAAGAGAGGTTTCGACGAGCAACTTGGTGCAGATATTGATTCAAGAGGCAACAGATCTTGCTAACTTGGTGTGTCTAAATCCTTCCCGAAATTCTCGATTAGTTCTCATGAATCCTGTCAGGCAAGAATGTACCCTGGGTGGGCTCCTTGGCACTGAACGAGAATGGATAGATCTTTCAAATTTATACAATAGTGTAAAGTAATACAATTTTTTTAATTAACAGAGCATATCAACTCAACGCATCTACTTCTTTTTGCAATTTCTCTAACTGCCTTTCTCTATCAATGAGCATTGTGCGCCAACGATCCTGCTCTGTTACGACGATTTTACGAGCTTCCTCCAGTCTCTCTCCCTCTTCTTTCTCCATTGCGGCGGTAAACTCAGGTACACCACCTCTTGAAGCCTCCAACGAGCCGGGGTTCGCGAGATTGAAAGGAACAGGCTTGCGAGTTGTCTTTGGCAGTGGGGTGGGTGGGTTTTGGGTGAGGAGATTGAGGAAGTTTTGATACGGATCATTGAAGACAATCTCATCATACTGCCATGAATGCACAGGTCCAAGTTTAATGGCTACCTCGAGAGGTGGTATCTCCGGTTCTCCACTTGACGCCCAAGGATGGAGCTTGAGATGATGATAGATAACCATTGCCTTTTCACCTGATTCAGCAACGAAGGTGATACGAATTTGGATCTCAAATTCACCCCAACTATCATTAATGATATAATATCAATCGTCAGGTTATCATGACTAACTGTGATACATACCCTGTTTCCGAAACTTCAAATGGAGGCTTATCAATATCTGGAAGGGGGGGGGGGAGAAAGTCATGGTGTCGATGAATTTAAGTTATTAGAACCCAGAACGCACTTCGGGATGGATTTGGATAGGTCTCATGCAACTTGAATGTTACTCGTTTTATAAAATAGCTCAAGTCGTCTGCTCCTCCTACTTCGTCAGAGTCAGGTAGAGAGGCAGCACTTCGGACTGCGACCGTCCATCTGTGAGTATGGTCAGGCGACGCGAGACCTTCGCGCTCTTTCGCGGTCAAAACTGTTGCGGTATTGCCATATATGATGGGACGAAATATGCTGAGACCCTAGAAAAACATGAGAAATGAGAAAGAATAAAAGACAAGCGTTTGCGTACTCTGACACGGACGCGTTCATTGTTTGCGGCCGCCATGATGGTCAACAACCGGTTGCTTGAACTGGCAAACTCCGCAACCACCCGTAACAAACAACCTTTTCCTTTGAACACTCATTGAAACCATGGCACTCCTCACCCCCATTTACGACTGTACGTTCTCTGTTGCTGCATAGTACTTTTGCCAAAGCTCATAGTGTTCATAGTGCCAAACCACGTCCTCGCGAAACAAAAACTATACCAGGTTAGCAGATTGTTCAATATTTATGTCAAACCACTTCTCCAAGTCTTTATAGAACTCGCCAAAACCCATCATGTTGCGTGGACCTCGATCAGGACTCTATGTCGGTCAGCATAACCGTTATTTGTACGTCATTTTCCCCGTTACTCAGCGTTGTTTGCTCTTTAGGTGTATATGGTGCCCTTTTCGTGACTGGAATGGTCTCAACTTTGTTTGGACTCAACGAGCTGCTCCACGTGCGTACTCGGCTACTTTCTTCCATACGAGAGACTCAAACTCCTTGCTGTACATATTTACAGGGCAAAAAAAGCTGAATAGATTTGCCTATCCCGTTTATTATAAACCTCTTTTTTTTTCATTATCATCTCTCCAACATCCAACTTGCATGTCATAATCTTGAGATGCATCGATATACTCTGAAATGCGTTTTGTGAATCTCCTGGTAGTCCTTGGAATAGCAAGTCCCTAGCGTGGACTGCCTTCCGGGTTGGCATATTTCCCTGTCCCTAGCGTCAGATTAGGACTTTCGATTTTTTATTTTTCTTTGTCGCTGCATATCATGAGCTCGGGGCGGTGTCGGTACCCTCGACAACATCGTAACAAGGCGGCTTAGGTTCCCGACCTTTTGTGCTTGCGACAGAACTCTCCGTCACAAAGAGACGGAGGCTGTCATACACTAGTGAGCGCGCTCTGGTTTCACAAAAATGGCCATCAATTAGTGAAGACTTTTGAAACAAACCTTCAACATGCGAGGCTAATCTAGGCTCCCGACTGCTCCCGATTGTTTTTATTTTCAACTGATAGTGACTCGGTCCGAAAGGCCGTAACTACTCAATCTCAATTAATTTGCCCGTCCATCGCACAAGGAATCCCTTCGAACGACCTGTTTGTGATCATTGTGTTCGAAATCAGCATTGGGAAACACACGAGATAATTCACCTTTCTGCTAGCATAAACCCCTGACAATCTATTTCCTTTGGTGTTTCATCGAGCCCCTTACTAACGGGTAACTTCACGACGTGGCCAATCCCTCTTTGCAGAGTCCTACTTGCCAGCGCACTGTGTCCAAAAATGTCATCTATTTTCAAAGCAAAGTATGAAACTAATTTTTTTTATTTTTTTTTTTACAATATTTGAGTTGAACGATGTGACATGATATCGATGTGAATAATAATTGACATGCTTGGGAAACTCTGATCAGTCACTTCTAAGTATACCGACCAATGTCGAGTTGTCGAGGGCTGTGCCCGACACAAGGCACTGAGTGATCATTGCTGCAATCCCGCGTTTACTATGTACGCCCCAGCTCGTATAAAACCTGCAGGCCTGGCTGCTGACTCTGGCCATACCAGCAATACGTCTACCTCTGTCATGAACTCTATTTCGGAACAAGATGAGCGCGGAGTCCCTTTGGACGATGACTGCCCTGATTATGATGCCGTTGTTAGCAGCTATCTCAAAACGTAATAAGCATGATCATTTTTCTCATTTCTATGCTAATCACAACTGTACAGTCCAACCTCGAACGGCATGTCAACGAGCTCACATTATCTAAGCCCCCTTGACGATTCTAGGATGTCGTCTCGAACCTTAAAGGGGGTATCCATGGCTAGTTCTGTCCGACCAAATATCAGACCCCTTCCCCGACATGAACGTTACATTTACACATACCGACTGCTAGCTAACGCCACACCACTACACTTTATGATATCGTGCGTAAAACATATCCTGCCCTTACATGATCCTCCTCATATCGAACCTCCCTCCGCAGCGTTGATCCCGAGTCTGGGAAACCTAGGCCCGGCAAATACACTTTCCGTCTCTCCATCAAAGCAAATGGCATCGAACGATCGTTATGCGAACCTACTACACGGACACTCAAAGTCGATCCACGACAGTTAACTTTCGTCGTTTTGTATGTGAACAATCCTCATTTTTTCTCAGCTGCAACATCTACTTAATACCCACACCCCTAGTGTATTTCCTGGAAAATCAGCCCTACCTGCAGGTTGTCTGTGGAGTCTTCGGGTATGGCTACGCGTGCAAAATGTCGATCATCGGCTCTTCGGCGACGACGACTTATGGGTAGCAAAAGACCCTGATTTCAATGGAATTGGAGATGCGTCGTTCGCAAGACTGAAGAATACGCCAGTAGATTCAGGAGAACAAATATACCATGGCTATGTTGGAAAAGCTCTGGTCACATTCATTGTAAGGTGTGTCATTAGTCCATTACTTCAGCCTCGGAGTCTTGGCATTCAGATAAAAGTTTTATTTTATAGATGGGAATGCGTGAGCAACAAGTTATACAAGTATTCGTTGGTGTACGAGGCGAATGGGGTTGGGGATACGCTTTTTGAAGATCTTCGACTGCGACTGGATGTCGATCCTCGTATGGTGACATTTTTGATATTGTATGCTCTTTCTTCAATCCGTCATTTACGCGCTCGCTCATTTTCATCGTGATTATTACAGTACCGTACCTACCAATTCTATGCCAATTGGTGCCGCCCATAAGCTCCGCGTCTGGCTCCGTTCCGTCGTCCCACTCTCCGCTTCCGACCCAACAACATCCTACGTGATACCATTCAACGACTCCTACATCTATCAACGAATATGGAAATGTGACTCATTCAAGATTGGAGGACGACTAGATTTTGAATCTCTGGGTACCAAGATGATCTTGGGCTTCTCGACGACAATGCCAGAGACGATTGTGATGCCGAACCCTCCTGTGGATCTACACAGTCCATCCCGATCCCTGCACAAGGAAAAGAGAGACAGCGATTTCTGATCGCTTTCAGTCTTGGGCTACTTCTGGTTTCTTCTATGATTTGCGTGGGACTGTATGAAGTTTGAACATAAGGCTTTTAGGGATGCATTTGTATGAATTGGTTTTGCTCGGTAACTCATGGTCATTTTATGCTGGTGTAACAATAATTTGTACTTCTTATGTCTGTATGCATTTATTGGATAACATGTGCGGTTGCCTAAGAAAGGATACTACCTCTGCACACCCAATGCCTACGGCTACGCTGCAACTTTCTTTTTTAAGAAATCAGCCCAATCTTTCTGTTCCCATCCGCTTGATACCTCATTTGCGATCAAGCCATCCCACAGGACAGTGGGCGATACGTGGATGCTATTCTGTCTGGAATACTTGACTAAAGGATGGGATATGAATATCTGGAAAGGATGAAATATTGGATGATCTTGCACATACTATTGTATTTAAGGTCATCCGTCACGCCGGTACCTCCGTTAGAAGATCCCTTAAGTGTGAGGAGATCTTTAAAATCGGCGAGAGCGTTGGATGGAAGCACGTTCGAAGCAAGCTGCGCAAGTTTTTCCCGGATTTGACGAGGCGATAAATCTTGAGATGGGATGTCGAAGTAATCCTCCTGTTGCTTGAACAGCTTTTATTTGTCGATCATCGGTTAATAAATGAGAGATAAATTATAGTTCAGTCGGACTGACTTCGACGCTGAATCTCCAGAAGTTCTCAGGGGATACACGGAGAACCTATAGAAGAAAGTAAATTTGACGCCAGTGAGCACAAGCTAAAGAGATGCGGTTAATGACTTACAGCAAGGCCAGCTTCATGTGTAAAAGTGGACGAAGCGTGCCAAGGCTGTACTTGGAGCCTGAATATGACTTTGACTTTGCCCTCATATTTGCTGCCTGGACCCAAGAGAGGCTTGAGGATGGTTTCGACCTTATTTGCTATTTTGGCACTTGGAGTATTCCAAAAATCAGCATCGGTATTGACTTTACATTTGTAGATCAAACCTGAACGGGCAGACATAGTCCACTGTTAAAAAGATGTTTTGATTAGCATGAACGATCTTTTTTTTTCAAATGATTATCTCCAGGTTCGCACAGAAGATATCAAGGGTGTGAGGTGCATCATATGGTCCGATGATCACTTGGGGACGAAGAGACGGCTGAAGGGCCATTATTTTAATGGGGAACTTTGAAGAGTTACCTCCAAGTGAACCAAAGAATGAAGTCATTAAGGCGTTCACACCACGTGACTGAGATCTCAATCGGCCACCATCCGCACTGACAAGAAAAAGTCCGTCGACTCCAAGAGCATTGCAATCCCACCCTCAAATTCAGTAAATTACATTATCTTCTTTTTTTCTAGCTCTCTGTCTTCGGCTAAAAAATGCCTATGGAATTCTCGACCTTCATCGTACAACTTAACGACGCTATCCTATTAGAAAATGGACCTAATTTAGCCTACCTCCTGCGTCCGACGAGTCCACATGGGAAAGACTTAGTCAAGGAATTTAGAAACCCCACGGTCGGTGATGGAAAACGCTATTTATTAGTTGTTGCGTGATTGAAATGCGGCTGTGATTAGCGTGCTACGATGGGTCGATATGAAGGGTGCATGGAGAGTCCGTGGGATGACATTTCGATTCAATACGTGCTGGTGTGCACGCATGTTGCAAAAAAGCGTTATGTGGAGGCTTTCAAAGAGGAATCCCAACTTGTTACGTCAGTCCCTTGGGCTTTCAAGTTGGTGTCCCGGGCTAGATATATATAACGACCATTTTTCGCAGGTTATTCCTACGATTCTTTACCGAAAACCGAGGCTGGACGTTACCTGCATTGTTCTCGATATTGAGAGATCTGAGAGATCTGGCTTTCGATGTTGGTTTGGTCATCTATATCTCAAATTCATCAATTCATCATTGGCAGGCCGATTATCATGCGAAATACAACACTCAGAAGAGCGAATGCATGGAGGAGTCAGCTCGAATTATCGCCAAAGCGTTTGGAAATTGTATGACCGACAGGTGCCTGCATTCCTCTACCCCGTGTAACCTCTAATTCTCATCGAAATTTCATCGTACATAGGACATCACCACCTGATCAATCCAGAAAATGGGGAGTTTATTATGTCGTTGGTCTAGTGTTAAAATGCTATTTTCGGGCAAGTCAACCCTCTTGCTCTATGCGTGCGTTCTATCACAAGCCAGCCTCTCTTTCTCCTAGGTCAAACGAATATCTCTATCAAAAAACGTCTTGCGTGCTTTGGAAGCAAACAATGATATACCCCCTCTTTCTACATTTCCAAGATCACATCAAGTAAGCATTGATTTGAACTCGATATTCTCTTCCTCAATGCTCTACAAGGTCACTCATAGGTATTATTTGGGCATGCTAAGTTTCCTAAATGAGGAATTCGCCAAGGTACGTTCTGAATATTTTTCCCTCCTTCATCGCTGGCAGCTTGAATAAGTCTCTTGTATGATAAGTCTGAACAGGAACTAACACTTGCTTTTTATAACTGCCACATCGAAGCTCATAGTAACCAGGAGTGCGTCTAAAATCTAACAATTCATCCATGGTCCTTTATTTATATCTTATTGCTTTGCTTTCTTCAGACGCATATTGGCATACCTGATTCCGCTTCGTATTTTGAAAGGTCATCTACCCTCACAAGAACTTCTCGGGCGATTCCCTGTTCTGGACGAAATCTTCTCTCCTTTTATTGTGGCTATTCGGATAGGCGATGTTCAAGCATACGACGAGGCCCTTGAAAGGTGGGAACCACGGTTACTCCAGCTAAATTTGTGGCTTTCTCTTGAAAAAGCACGGGAACTCTGTCTCCGGGGTTTATTCCGACGAGTGTAAGCCATTCTCCCAACCCAAAGAAGCATTGAAGCGCTCTTGATAACACCTCTCCATAGGTGGGTGGCTACAGGAAAAGGAACCCGGATACCAAT
>Ga0193743_1000442_pt1 | contig 32697 bp, 26 predicted proteins | sample L2c2metaG_FD_143038 | JGI IMG/M metagenome (GOLD analysis project Ga0193743, IMG submission 143038) | Soil microbial communities from a riparian zone of the East river system, Colorado, United States - L2c2 | ecosystem: Environmental > Terrestrial > Soil > Riparian zone | place: USA: East River...
TCTTACGCGGATGCAGGCGAACCCGGTCACCTTCGCGAAACTGCAGTTTCGAAGCATTGCGCAAACCGCGAATCGCCCCGTGCATTTTCGCGAATGCCTCGGGAGGCAGCGCTTCGGTGCGATCTAAAATCGCGCGCGCCCGGTCGTCCCCGGCTCGAACTTCCTGCTTCTCCTCTTCGCTCAGCGTGAGCACGCGGAGCGTGAGGATTTCGTCGATCTCGGTGCCATCGAAAAAATCGCCGGCGCTTTCCGGCGCGATCTGCGGGTAATCATAAAGGATAATGGGCGACGACAGCATCAGGCTGCGTTCGCCTTCGCGGCCCGCAAGCACGGGCCAGGTCGCAATGTTACTGCACGCGGCAGCAGCGGCGCGATACTCTTCGGGCGGATCCAGAAGCGACACAAACGCCCCATCGTATACCGCAAGCAGCGTATGCGCCGCCAGCATCGAGGAGTCTGTTTCGCGCCCCTCACTCAAATTCAAGATCCGCACGGTAAACCTAAAGGCTCGTTCGCCAGCCGCGACGGACTCAAATTCCACCGCCCCATCCATCGGCGGAAAGGTAAAGGCGTGACGCTCGGGCAGAGTCGCGAGCCTCAATCCGGGGAACGCGACGTCACGCTCACTCTCGCCCTGAAGAAACCGCACCTTCACATCCATGGCCGTCTGTCCGTCACCTTCCACCAGGCATTCGGTCTGCATCATGGTCCTGTCCGCGCCGCCCACCGGACCGATCGTTCCAAAGTGCCAGCGCTGCTGATTTTTAACGGAGGACTTGCGATAGGGATACAGCAGGAAGCCTTCATACAACACTGCGTTCGCGATCCTTTCGAGCGGTTCGAAATTCAGGACGCAGCCTCCTTTTCAAGCGGCAGAAGGCTTTCTATAGCCTCTTCCCAGGTTGCGATGCCGCGGCGTCTCTTGTATTCGTAAAGGCGTTCAAATGCGTCACGGCGCAAGCGCAGCCAAGCGCTGTTGGGATAGTAATGGTCCATCATTTCGCGCCAGATCTTGGAGGGAAGACGAAATCTCGCCTCTTTGTTCCAATCGATCTGATCGATCTGCAGCGTGCCATCTGCCGTCTCGTAAAAAATCGTCCCGCTGAACTGGAAACACAGCGGTACATCTTCCGCCTGGATCGCATGGAAATACTTTGCCGCCCCTACGTTGAAATCAAACGTGCATGGCACGCCAAGCTCACAAGCGACGGTGCCGGAAAACGAAGGAACCGTGACGCTAGCATGCGTCCAAAGCAGCGACCGCAAGGTCTGGCTCCAGCGGTCCGGCTCTCCAAAGAGGTCCCGCAGGTTTTCCCGCTCGCCGGCCTGGTAGTGCCGCCGCGATGCTTCGATCAGGATCTGGCAGCGCAGCGCGACACTCTGAATAGCATGGCTCGCATTCGGGTTGACCACGCGCAGGCGGAAGGCGATGGTGGGCGCGGCGGCAAACGGAATCGCTTCCGCGCTTTCAACGCTGAACGTCAAACCGGGCATGCGTTCCCTTTCTCGCGCAATTGGTCAAAGAACTGCGCGATTTCCCCCCAGACCTTTGTGCCCCCCGAAAGGCCACGCCAGTGTAACCGGATTAAGCCCACTAGTTTGTAGCACTCGTCAATCGGAACCAGGAAATACTCACGGAGAGTGCCCACCCGGTTCACCAGTAGCGCTTCCACATCCGGCTGCAAGCCATCAAGTTCTGGATTAGCAGCGCGGATTTCCTCCCATGCATCGAGACACAACAACGATTCCGCCGCTCCGGCGGGACCGGGATAGAGCGCAACTGTCTTTTTCGCGGGAGTGCTGTAAGAGAAAAACGCCAGCGAAATAGGAATCATCAGGTCGTCCCATTGCGCGTCGCTCATCTGGAAATTCGGGAGAGCAATCACGCGCCGCGGAATCTGCCGGTATACCGTTGCGTAGAGAATCGCACAGGAATCGCAGGCGCACCGGATGCGGCGCGAAGCCGGATCGAAAGTATGCCGATGCTCCGCGGCCAATGCCATGCCGCACGTGTCGCAGCGCTCTTCCGGCTCGCGCGACCGGACGAATTTGCGGAGCGCGGCGATCGAGGCATGCGCCATATCAGGCCCCCTTGGGCACGGCCGTTTCAAGTGCGGATAGTGGGACGAAAGCATTCGCTGGAACACCTTCCTCGACCACGATTTCCGCTGCATCGGGTATTGCTTCCCACAACGCTGCCTCTACGGATTCCTTTAATCCGCGCGCATTCCCCATGAGCCGTACTCGCACGGCTCCTTCGAAAACACCCATCAATTCAACCTGGCCGTGCATTTTGCCCAGCGCTTGTTGGACCCTTGTCTCCATATCGTCGGGGTGCAATCCATGGAGCACCAGCAGGCTCGCCACCAGACTATCTCCAGCGAAGCGCCGGATCGCCGCCTTACCGGATTCGCCCGTGTCGAACACAATTTCCATCATGCGCTCCAAGCCCGCTCCATGGAGTTCCATAATTGCCTCCATGAGCGCTTGCGCGGTTTCGCGGGTTTCGCGGTCGGGAATATCCCCGAGCCGACGCACCAGGTCTTCGATGCGCCGTACGCGTTCCTCGTCGACTTTTGCCATGGGGCTCAGTGCGCCTGTACACCGAACATGGGAGAGTGGCCGACATCGAGTGTCTTCCCTTTGCCCAGGTACATATGAACACCGCACGGCAAACAGGGATCGAAACTACGAACCGCCCGCATGATGTCGATGCCTTTGAAGTTCTCCGGCCCGTTCTCCTCAAAAATCGGCGTATTCTGTACCGCGTCTTCGTAGGGCCCGGGAGTGCCGTAGATATCGCGGGGATTCGCATTCCAAGGAGTCGGCGGATAGGGGTGATAGTTTGCGATCTTGCCGTCTCGAATCACGACGTGGTGCGAAAGCACACCGCGCACCGCTTCATGGAATCCACAGCCAATGCCGTCTTCCGGCACCTTGAACTCTCTGAACGTCTTGGTGTTGCCTTTGTGCAACTCGCGCATCGCCTGCTCGGCGAAATACAGAGCGGCAGCGGCGGAGTAAGCCTGGAAATAGGTGCGCGCGCGGTCCCGCTCAATGGCGTTGCTCCATTTCGGAATTTTCCATTCGAACTCGACTTCGGGCTTGCCGGCCGTCTTCGGCAGGTAGATCTTGACGCTCTTGCCAGTCGCCTTAATGTACCCGATGTCCACCGTCCCCGCCAGCGCTGTCGCCCAAAAACGTGCGATGGGTCCGCCACCCGTGTCGAGAGCGAGGTGATCGCCAGTCCGTTTGTCATACCACCGCGGCGACATGACCCATGAATAGTTGCCCTTGAAATCGCGCCTTTGCGGACGCGGCGTAGTGGTCTGGTTCCAGGGATGGTTCCTGTCCACAGGATTGCCGAGAGGATCGTGCCTGACGAACATCTCCCCGTTTTCCCAGCTGTCATAATACGAACTGCCCAGGAGTATGCGGATGCCCAGATTGATGTCGACCAGGTTAGTTGTTACTAACTCACCGTCTACCACCACACCCGGCGTAACATACATGGCATTCCCCCATTTATCCATGTTCTTGTAGGTGTAGTCGCAGACATCCGGATTTTGAAACGATCCCCAGCATCCGAGCAAAATGCGGCGCTGGCCAACTTTCTCATACCCTGGCAGGGCCTCGTAGAAGAAGTCGAATAAGTCGTCATGCAGAGGCACTACCTTCTTCATGAACTCGACATACTTCATCAGGCGAACCATATAGTCCGTAAACAGCTGCACGGTCGGAACCGTCCCCACGCCGCCCGGATAGAGCGTCGAAGGATGCACGTGCCGCCCTTCCATCAGGCAAAACATCTCGCGCGTCATTCGGCTCATCTGCAAGGTCTCCAGATAGAACGAGCCGGTAAACGGATTTAGCGCGCGCATGATATCGGCTATGGTCTTGTAGCCATGCAGATCCGAGTGAGGCGACGCAGTCTTCTCCGCGTTGGCCAAAACGCCGGGGTTTGTCTCCCTGACCATCTGCTCGCAAAAATCGACGCCAACCAGATTGTCTTGGTAGAGATTGTGATCGAACATGTATTCGGCTGCTTCGCCGAGATTGGTAATCCACTCGGCCATGTTCGGCGGACGCACGCCGAAAGCCATGTTCTGCGCATAGCAGGCGCAAGTGGCGTGATTGTCACCGCAAATTCCACAGATGCGGCTCGTAATGAAGTGCGCGTCGCGCGGATCCTTGCCCTTCATGAAGATGCTGTAGCCGCGAAAAATGGAGGAAGTACTGTGACACTCGGCAACCTGCCGGTTCTCGAAATCAATTTTGGTGTAAATGCCAAGGCTGCCCACGATCCGTGTAATGGGATCCCAATTCATCTCAACGAGGCGGCGCTGCGAACTCTCTGTGGAAACTGCGGGGTCTGTGACTGTTGCCATCGAAAAGCTCCTCTATGGCCCTTTTACGCGATTAGAAAGCACTCGGCCGGTAACCCGTCGTAAGCCTGGTTCCAGTGTGCCGCCACTTTGGTTCTTTGTTGACCGTGGAATTGGTGATGCTACGGAGCGAGCGGATCGCCATTCCGTACATTCCAATTACCGTGGCCGAAAGCCTCGCTCCGGGTGGCTCATCCATGAAAGGCATGAACTTATCCGGGAATCCTGGCATCGTGCAGCCAATGCAGATGCCACCTACGTTGGGGCATCCGCCGATGCCATTCATCCAACCGCGCTTCGGAACGTTGCAGTTCACCACGGGCCCCCAACATCCGACTTTGACCAGGCATTTCGGCGAATTGTAATCCTGGGCGAAATCGCCCTGTTCGTAGGAAGCAGCCCGGTCGCATCCATCGTGAACCGTGGCCCCGAATAGCCACTTGGGACGCAATTGGTCATCGAGTGGAATCATGGGCGCGAGTCCGGCCAGTTGGTACAACAGATAGAGCAGCGTCTCCATGAAGTTATCCGGCTGCACCGGACATCCGGGAACGTTGACAATCGGCAGACCTGCTTTTGACTTCCAGTTCCAGCCAAGATAGTCCGCAAGTCCCATGCAGCCGGTTGGATTGCCTTCCATGGCGTGAATGCCGCCATAAGTTGCGCACGTACCGGCTCCTATGATTGCAGTGGCCCTGGGCGCTAGCCTGTCAATCCATTCGCACGTGGTGATGGGTTGTCCGGTATCCGGATCGTTCCCAAGAGCCGCCCAGTAGCCTTCCTTCTTGATCTTTTCGTTGGGAATCGATCCTTCCACAACGAGTACGAATGGTTCGAGTTTGCCTTCCCAGGCTCGATACCAATACTTCATGAAATCATCGCCGACTTCATAAGCGAGCACTGGGTTGTGTAAGTGGACTTTCGGAAGCCCGGGAATAGCGCCTAGCAGAACGTCTTCCACGCTTGGCTGGGATGCGGCGGTGATGGAGATCGTATCGCCATCACACCCGAGACCCGCCGTAATCCAAAGAACGTGAACTTCCTTTACAGCTGGCGGCCTTTGAGTGGAACGGCCGTACGGAGCGACTTCCGCCGACATGGGCATCGCACCTCCACGCTTCGAATTGTATTCCTACAAATAGCTGGAGTCAACGGATAAAGGGTACTGATTGTAAAGGAGGTGTTAGCAGATGCGCGGTAACTGTTCGGTAAAGGGAAGGTCCAGAATGCGCGTGCCGCCTATCTCCGTTTTGAGGAGTACCATTCCGCGATGATCGTTGACAACGCGGCCCACTACGCGAGCGTCCACGCCCTGCGGTATGCGGCGCATCGCCTCTAGAACCGCCCCGCACGACTCATGCGCGACAAAAGCCACCAGCTTCCCTTCGTTGGCAACGAATAAAGGATCTAAGCCAAGTATTTCGCATGCGCCCTTTACGTCTTCGCGCACCAGGATAGCCGAGGAATTGATTTCGATACCAACTGACGAAGAGGACGCTATTTCGCAAAGCGAAGTCGCAAGGCCCCCTCGCGTGGGGTCCCGCAAGGCTCGCACTTCGCCCGCGTTCAGCATTGCCTCGACCAGCGAGTAGAGCGGAGCGGTATCAGACAAAATAGCGCCTTCGAATTCCATGCCTTCCCGTACCGACATCACGGCCATGCCGTGATCCGCAATCGATCCGCTCACGATCACGTCATCGCCTGGACGCACGTTTGAGGCTGCGATAGTGACGCCGTCGGGCACGATGCCCACGCCGGATGTGGTGATGAATAGTTTGTCGGCTGAGCCTTTGTTCACCACCTTTGTATCTCCCGTTACAATGGTCACGCCCGCCGCGCGCGCGGCCTGTCCCATGGACTGGACAATACGCGACAACTCTTCAACGTGCAGACCTTCTTCCAGGATGAATGCCGCCGAGAGGAACAATGGCCGCGCCCCGCTCATGGCCAAGTCGTTCACCGTCCCATTCACCGCGAGTTCGCCAATGTTCCCGCCCGGGAAAAACAGAGGTGTCACCACGAAGGAGTCGGTGGAAAACGCCAGTTTTGCCGAACCTGCCTTAAGAACGGCCTGGTCGTCAAGCTTCCGCAGGTATTCGTTGTCAAAGGCAGGAAGGAAAAGATCGCGGACCAGCTGCGCGGTCAATTTGCCGCCGCTGCCGTGCCCCATGACGATGTTCTTGCGCTCGGTGATGGGAACTGGGCACGACAGGACGAAGTCTCTTTCCATTCAGTCTGTTTTATCCTTTTCCAGCCAGCGCTTCGACACTCACCAAGTGCCGTCCGTAGTTGTAATACGCCGCGCATGCGCCTTCCGCGGAAACCATGGTTGCGCCCAGCGGGTTCTCCGGACTGCATTGCTTTCCAAAAGCCGGACAATCCAGCGGCTTCTTCAATCCCTTGAGAATCTCGCCGCTCATGCAAACGGCCGGCTCCAGCGCGTGTATGCTTCCCACGTCAAAGATCCGTTCCGCATCATATTCGCGGAATTCCTCCGTTAAACCGAAACCGCTTTGCGGAATTACACCCAGACCGCGCCAGGCGCGATCGCAAACCTGAAATACGCGTTCGATCATGCTCTGGGCGCTCGGGTTTCCTTCTCGCTGAACTGCCCGCGCGTAGCCGTTCTCCAGTTCCGCGCGGCCCTGCTCCAGTTGCCGCACACACATGAGCACGCCTTGCAGTATATCGATCGGCTCGAACCCGGTAATCACGATCGGCACTTTATAGCGTTCGACGATGGGCTCGTATTGCGTCCACCCGGATATCGCGCAAACGTGGCCCGGCCCGAGGAACGCCTGCACGCGGTTGTTCGGCGAATCCAGGATTCCTATCATCGCCGGCGGCACCAGCACATGCGAAACCAGCACTGAAAAGTTCTTTATCCCCTGCTCGCGGGCCTGCCACACGGACATCGCGTTTGCGGGTGCGGTGGTTTCGAATCCAATCGCAAAAAAGACAATCTGTTTCTGCGGATTGGCGCGCGCGATTTTCAAACAATCAAGCGGTGAGTACACAACGCGAACGTTTCCGCCTTCCGACTTGATTTTGAAGAGATCGCCATTTGACCCGGGAACCCGCAGCATGTCTCCGAAAGAGCAGAAGATGACGTCCGGCCTGCGGGCGATTGCATGAGCACGGTCAATCAGTTCAAGTGAGGTAACGCAGACCGGGCAGCCCGGCCCGTGCACCAACTCTATTTGTCCCGGCAGCAGGCAATCCAACCCGTATTTGACGATGGAGTGAGTCTGGCCTCCGCAAACCTCCATCAGCACCCAGGGCCGGGTGATTGTTCTTTTGATCTCGTCCACTATTTTTTGAGCGACGCGTTGATCCCGATACTCGTCAAGGTACTTCATGGCCCGGTTCTCCTTCCCCGTCATCCAACTCCGACAGTTGATCCATTTCCGCAAGGTAGCGATAGGTGCGCTCGGCTTCTTCTTCATCCACTTTGCTGATGGCAAAGCCAACGTGCACTAGAACGTAGTCGCCGATACGCGCGTCCGGCACATACGAGAGGCAAGCTTCGCGCGTAGTGCCCCCAAAATCGACCTTTGCCATGGGTACACCCAGGTTTTCATGAAGCGCGCTGATTCTACCGGGAATCGCGAGACACATGGGGGTTCGTCCTTTCGAGAAAAGCCGCACCGATCACGGCCTGTCCCAGCGAGATGCCGCCATCGTTCGGTGGGACCTGTGAGTGAAGGAATACTTGGAAGCCGCTGCGTCTCAACGACGCGGCAGCGCCCGAGAGTAGCGTAAAGTTTTGAAAAGCGCCGCCGCTAAGACAAACTTTGTCCACGCCGTTCCTTTCACGAAGCTTGCTACAAACCGCCTCAATCATACTCGCAATAGATTCATGAAAGCAACGCGCGATCGTTTTAGGCGAGTACCCCGCGGCAATTTCGCCGGCCAGCTGGCGCACCATGGGACGTGTATCGATTGTCCACGGAATGCTTTGCGTATTCAAAGGTATGCTGCACAGTTCACCATTTTCAGCCTGCGCCGACGCCTCCAGAAGCATCGCGGATTCCCCTTCATAACTGTTCTCGAGGCTAATTCCGCAAATGGCCGACATCGCATCGAAGAGCCGACCGCAGCTCGATGTCCGGAGCACTGGCCGCTCGATCATTTGCTCGAGGAGTTTCCATTCAGAGGAGGACGCCATACTCCAGCAAGGCAGTGAGAGACGACGGAACTCCGGGCCAAGCGCATCGTGCAGATGCGCCGCGGCCATGCGCCAGCCCTGCTGCGCGGCCCGGTCTCCACCCGGCAGCGAGACATAACGAAGGTGCGCGCAGCGCTGGTAGCCGTGGTAATCGCAGAGCAGGAATTCGCCACCCCAAACCTGGCCGTCGCTTCCATATCCAGTTCCATCGAAGGCAACCCCGATCACCTTCTCAGCGACTCCGTTCTCGGCCATGCAACTGGCGATGTGCGCATGGTGGTGTTGAACCGCGATCTTCGGTTCAGTTCGCTCCAGCGCCCAGCGGGTACTAAGGTAGTCCGGATGCAGGTCGTGCGCGATGAGGCGCGGCTGAGCCTGGTAGATGCCTTGCAGATTGCGCAGCGTTTCCTCGAAGAATTGGAGTGTTTCGTAATTCTGCAGGTCGCCGATGTGCTGGCTCGGAATCGCATAGCGGCCTTTGGTGATACAGAATGTGTTCTTCAGTTCGGCGCCCACGGCAAGCACTTCTCCCGCCTCCTGCGCAAGAGCAATGGCGCTCGGAGCATAACCGCGCGCGCGCCGTAAGACGCGCGGGATGCCTTCAAACGTACGTGCTACCGAATCGTCGACGCGCATGAAAATATCGCGATCGTGCAACAGGAGCCCATCCGCTAGCGTAGAAAGCTTGTCAATCGCTTCGTCGTTCCGGATGACAATCGGTTCTTCGCTGATATTGCCGCTGGTCATCACCATGCAAGCCACCGATCCCGCGAACAGAAGCTGGTGCAAAGGTGTGTAAGGCAGCATAACGCCGACCTGGCTCAGGCCGGGCGCTACTCCCGGAGGGAACACAGCCGCATCCCGCGTGGCAAACAGCACCACGGGAGCACACGTTTGCTGGAGCAGCAGGCGGCCGGCATCATCCATAAGACAATACCGTTCCACTGTCGCCAGATCCCGCATCATCACCGCGAACGGTTTCCGGCTGCGTCGCTTTCGAAGACGCAACTCGTCCACGGTCCCGGCGCGCAAAGCATCGCAGGCCAGCTGAAAACCGCCGAGTCCCTTAACAGCAAGAATCCGGCCCGCCTCCAGCATGGCGACGGCATCGGATATCTCCATCGATAGCCGGGGACCGCAAACGGCGCAGGCAACCGGTTCGGCGTGAAAACGCCGATCGGACGGGTTTCCGTACTCCCTGGCGCAATCAGCGCACATTGGGAACCGCCTCATCGTCGTATTCTTGCGATCGTAGGGGGTGGATAACGTTATCGAGTAGCGCGGTCCGCACTCGGTGCAGTTCGTGAACGGATACCGGAAGCGCCGGTCCGCCGGATCCATGATTTCTTCGGCACATTTTGAACAAATCGCAAGATCGGGCGAAAGAAGCGTGAAGCTTCCGTCGCGGGGCGCGCTGGGTTCGATCCGGAAATCCAGGTAGCGAACACCCTGGGAAATCTCTTGCACCAGGCACCGCTCCACCCTGGCGGCCAGCGGAGCCTCGGCGCGGACAGCTTTGGCGAAATGCAGCGCCTCGCCTTCATTAGTTGAATCGATTTCGACGATCAACCCGCCGGCTGTATTGAACGTGATTCCAGGCAGCCCCAACCGGTCCGCTAGTTTCTTGACGAACGGCCGGAATCCGACGCCCTGAACGACGCCCTCCAAAACAATGCGGTGCCGCGTAAAACCTCCAATCGCGTCCGCTTTACAAATAGCAAAGAGCCGATGGTACAGTGTTTCAGCGGTAATTCCCGGCTCCACGCCGGATAGGAGCTAATGGATGGTGGGTAGATGCCGCCGGCTCGGCTTTCTCGCTCCACGATGCCCTTTAATCTCGCTAGGAATGGGGGCGTTCGTCCGGTGAAACTTACGCCATCCGCGCCGGGAGCATGAACGGGACGCCGCTGCGGCATGAGGAGTCGCAGAACGTGAATTCGCCCTCCGGCGTTCTGGCTTATTACTGGCTCAAGAATGCCGTTGCCCAGCCTCTAAAATCGAATTGTTGGACGGCGCCGGGATGGTACGGGCCTGCGCCGCCAGTGATACGCCCGTGCACCCGCCGGATACGGAAACGTTGAACGTTCAGACGGTTTGGGAGCAACCTGTACCACGGCCTTCCGCCGCTGCCGGAATGCATCGTATTGCTCTGAGCGTACCCACCGGACGCGGTGCTTTCGGTGGTGGTGGACGTGCGGCCGTCAGCGTGCCGGCGCCGAAGGACGCCTGTACGCCTCCGACCGGCACTCCCGACCCACAGTACGTTGAATGGCCGCGGAAATCGCGGTCGCGGTGGACGCGCCGGATTGCAGCCCGGCCAATACACAGTGCGGCTCACTGTAGACGGCCAGACCTATACCCAGCCGGTCACCATCAAACCCGATCCTCGCGGCGCGTCCAACGGAATCGAGAGCACCAAGCGATTGCTACACTAAGCGGATTCAGGAGAGAGAGAACCTTGCATCTTCCGCGCTTCCGGACCAGGCATTTGTTATCCGGTCTTACATTCGTGGGCTTGGCGATTGGCGCACTCGCACCTTCAGCCCAGGCCCAGCCGCTCGACCCAAAGCTCTATTCCGAGATGCACTGGCGGGAAGTTGGACCTCCGCGAGCCGGCCGCGCACGCGCACTCGCCGGCGTGCCCAGCCAGCCCAATGTCTTCTACATCGGCTTTGACAACGGCGGCGTCTGGCGCTCCACCGACTTCGGCTCTACCTGGATCCCGCTCTTTGACAACCAGCCAACCGGCTCAATTGGCGCCATAGCCGTAGCGCCGTCCGACCCTAACATTATTTATGTCGGCACCGGCGCCGGAATCATTCGCCCCGACCTTGCGGTAGGCGATGGCGTCTACAAATCCACTGACGCGGGCAAAACCTGGACGCATCTCGGACTGCGCGATTCCCAGATGATCGCCAATATCGAAATTGATCCGAAAGACCCCAATCGTTTCTTCGTCGCAGCCCTTGGCCATCCTTACGGCCCCAATTCGGAACGCGGCATTTTCCGCTCCACGGACGGCGGCGCGAGCTTCGAGAAGGTGCTGTTTAAGGATGAGTACACCAGCGGCAACGATGTCCGCATCGATCCGAGCGACCCTAACACGATCTACGCGGCTCTGTGGCAGCAGCAGCAAGGCTTCTTTGAAAACGGTGCGTTCGGCGGTACCGATGGCGGCATCTTCAAATCCACGGACGGCGGTTCCACCTGGAAGAAACTAGCGGGAGGTCTTCCGCCCATTATCCAGGCGAATCTTGCCATCGCTCCGAGTAATCCTAAAGTCATTTACGCTACGGTAGCCGCAGGCGGAGCAGCTGCCGAGACGCCCGCCCCAGCAGCACGCGGAGGCCGGGCGCCTCGCGGCGGCCGCGGCGGCAACATCTCTTTCTACAAGACCACCGATAGCGGAGAGCACTGGTCGCTAGCCACCGACGATGCCCGCGTGTATGAAACCGGCTCGACGGGCCGCCACGCGCCTGATAACCGGCCCCTCGGCCGCATCGGCGGCGGCGACCTCCCCACGGTTACTGTCGATCCCAAAAACGAAAAGATTGTCTATAGCTGTTCGACCGTCTTCTGGCGCACCGAAGACGCCGGCCTCACCTGGTCCGCTGTACGCGGTGCGCCTGGCGGCGACGATTATCAAAAGAGCTGGGTGAGTCCTGCCAACTCCAACATCATTCTGGTTGTCAGCGACCAGGGCGGGGTCGTCTCCGCCAATCGCGGCGAGTCTTGGAGCAACTGGTATACCCAGCCGACCGCCGCCATGTATCACGTCACTGCGGACAACGCCTTTCCTTACCGCTTGTGCGGCGGCCAGCAGGATTCGGGCTCGGCTTGCGTCGATAGCCGCGGCATGGATGGCGAAATCACCTTCCACGATTGGCATCCGGTCGGCATAGAAGAATACGGCATAGCCGCTCCCGACCCGAAGGATCCCAATCTTGTTTACGGCGGAAAGGTAAGCGTCTATAACCGTCTCACCGGGCAGAAGGCTAACGTCGGTCCCCCGGTAACAGGCACAGAGCCGCCCGCGCGCACGGTGCGCACCCAGCCGGTCATCTGGTCGCCCAAAGATCCGAACATTCTTTTTTACGCCACAGCCGGAGTGTGGAAGACCGCCAATGGTGGACATAGCTGGACTGCCATTAGCGGCGATCTCACGCGCCCGACCTGGGATACGCCCGCCAACGCAGGCAAGTACGCCTCCACAGTGACTCCCGCGGCACAGGGCTCCGTTACCGCACTCGCGCCCTCGCCACTTGATGTCAACGTACTCTGGGCAGGTACCGGCGACGGCTTGATCCAGGTCACCACCAATGGTGGTTTGAAATGGACCAACGTCACCCCGCCGCAAATTAAGCCCTGGACGCGCATCTTCAATATGGATGCCGGACACTTCGACACGAAAACTGCCTACGCCGCGGCAAATACCCTGCGGCTCGATGACATGAACCCGCACCTCTGGCGTACTCACGATGGGGGCAAGACCTGGACCGAGATCGACAAAGGCATCGCGCCTGGAGCCGTTACTAATTCCATCCGCGAGGACCCGCGCAAGAAAGGTCTGCTCTACGCGTCCACTGATACGCAGGTCTGGTTTTCCATCGACGATGGCGAGAACTGGAACTCTCTCCGGCTCGACATGCCCGCCATCTCCGTACGCGATATCGAGGTGAAGGATGACGAATCCTGCCACTGTTCCGATCTCGTCGCCGGCACGCATGGCCGCGGTTTCTGGATTCTGGACGACGTCACACCATTGCGCCAGGCTGCCGAGGCTACCGCGGCATCGAGAGCGTATCTTTTCAAGCCCGCCACTGGCGTTCGCATTCGCTTCGGTACCAACGATCCCACGCCCTGGCCGCCGGAAGTGCCCGCAGGTGAGAACCCGCCCCCTGGCGCCATCGTGGATTATTATCTGCCGTCCGCCGTTGGCGACGTGAAGTTGGAATTTCTGAACGCCCAGGGCAAAGCCGTTCGCACTTACTCCAGCACCGTTTCCATCCGCACGCCCGATCCCGCGACCGATCCCGCCGCCTATAATAAGCTCTGCCAGCAGACTCCCAGCGCCGCTGATTGCGCGCTCCCGCTCTATTGGCCTGCACCTCCGCAGGTCCTGAAAACCTCCGCTGGCATGCACCGCTTTACGTGGGACATGCACTATGACCCGTTTCCCGACATCAGCGCGGGACGCGGCGGCGCAAATGGCGCTGTGCCCCATCGGACCTATCCCGCCGCCACCTCGCCATGGGTGGCCCCAGGCGTCTATACCGTGCGTCTCACTGCCAACGGACAGAGCCAATCCCAGCCCATCACGATCAAGATGGATCCGCGCGTGAAGATTACGCCGGAAGTGCAGCAGATCTTCACCCTCACCACGCAGATAGAGAACGCTGCGCAGAACGCCCTACGGGCGCAGAAAGAGGCGCGTGCCTTGATCGAAAAGCTGAAGGCGGGGCCGCAATCGGCAAGCACGGATGCACTCGTCAAGAAGTTGGAAGAACTCGCACCCGAGAAAACTCCAGAGGCTCCCGCTCCGCCGGCTCTGGCCAATATCGGCGCACAGTTGATTGCTTCGGTGATGAGCATGCAGGGCTCCGAAATGCCGCCCACCGCGGTGGAACTCGAGGCTTGCAAAAAAGAGGAGTCTGCCTACATCACCCTGATGGCCAAGTGGTCCACGCTCAAGGGCGCCCCGAAACAATAGTGGCTCTATGATCCCGATCCTTTTCGCAACCTACGGAGCCGTATTTGTCGCCGAGATCGTCGGCGACAAACTGCTCTACACCACGGGAGTTCTGGCCACACGCTATCGCACCGTACCGATCATGATCGGCATGCTGATTGCGTTCATGGCGAAGATGGCGGTGGCTGTCGCGGTAGGAAACGCTATCTCGAAACTGCCGCCGCTGTTCGTTGCCGCAGTCACGAGCGCGAGCTTCATTGGCCTGGCGATCACGCTCTGGCGCAAACCCGTGGAACGTGCGTCGTTCGAGAAGGACAATCGCGCCTCACGGGCGGCAATGGTTTCGTTTGCGGCCATCTTCTTCTCGGAATGGGGAGACGTAGGGCAGATCACCGCTGCTACCATGGCTGCCCGCTTTGGAGCACCCCTGCTCGTCTGGCTCGGAGCTGTAGCCGCCATGGCTACCAAGGGAGCACTTGCCGCCTCCATCGGAGCCGGAGTCCGCCAGTGGATTGCCACGCGGATTCCGCCCAAAGCCGTACGTTACGTCGGCGTCAGCGCGCTCCTTGTACTGGGGATATTGTCGGTCCTGGAAACTCTAACCGAAGGCCACGCGTAGACGGTTACGCCTCCTTAACCGCCAGCATTCCGCGTAACCGGAAAAACAGCACCGCCGCTCCCAACTGCGCCACAATCCCGAACACAACCAGGCCCACCAGGGATCGCGAATAAAGCAGCCCCATCATGACGCTGCCAAGGAACCACATCACGCCATAAACCCCGTTGAACGCGCCAAACGCGCTGCCTCGTTTATTCATCGACACCACCGTCGCGATACCGGAACGCAGGCACCCGTCTTGCGCACCCAGCCCGGTCGCCCAGCACGCGACGCTCGCGATGGCGCCCGCCGGTCCACCTAAAAATCCAAGCGGCAGTGCGAGTAACGAAAGGACGATTCCGAACACCAGGGCGTTCAAGCCGATCCGGTCGAAGAGTCTCCCGAAAAGCAGCGCCGTTAACCCGTTTATCGCCATCGCGCCGGCATAGAGAAGAGGAATCGCCACCGGCGTAGAGAGTTTCGCACTCTGGAAGTGATAAGCCAATAATGGAAAGTCCACAAACCCGAAGGCGAGCAGCCCGGCCGCCGCCACGTACATCCAGAAAACTCGCGGCAAAACCTGCGTAGCCTGCGTCTTCACCGTCCGCAACCGGTCCGGATTCAGCACGCGCGCCACCAGCAAAGCCACCAAAGTTCCTACTGCCGGAAACGTGAGCCAAAGAAACGGAGGTCCGAAGTGGTGCGACCGGGCCACCGCCGCCACCATCAGCAAAGGCCCAATCACAGCACCGGTCTGATCCATGATCGAGTGCAGCCCGAATCCCCAGCCATGCCCCACATCCTGCGTTGCTCCCGACAGCAGCACATCGCGCGCGGGGCCACGCAGTGCCTTTCCTGTACGTTCGGCGATAATCAGGATCGCCGCCGTTTGCCAGTTCTGCGCGAACGCCAGTGCCGGCACCGCAACCACATTCATCGCGTAGCCGCAGAAGGTAATGGTCCAATAGGCATGCGTACGATCCGCGAAGCGCCCCGAAAAGAAGCGCAGGCTGGCAGCCAGCATTTCGCCCACGCCGGCGATCACCGCGACCTGCAGCGCGGTGGCCCCCAGATCCTTCAGGTAAGGCCCGATGATGCTGTGTGCGCCCTCATAGGCCATGTCGGCGAACAGGCTCACGATACCCAGGCAGACGATAAAACGAAGCGCGGAAGCCCGTTTCTCAGAGGCGGTTTGCGCCTGCGAGCTCGTCATATTTGCTTGTCCCATGCCGCATGATAGCGTGTGGCGTGGACACCAAGCCTGAAGGAACTTTATTGAAGCGTTACAGACATTTCGCCGTGCTTGCTGCGCGAGGATGTAACAGCAACTTCGATATCGTGGCCGAGTACCGTCAAAAACTCTATGAGACGCTCAACGGAAAACATCCCCGACTGGCCGCGCATGAGGCATGAAACATGCTGCTGCTTGATGCCGCCTTATATTAATATGTGTCTTTTGGTGTAGTGAAATGCTTCGTTTCCTCTGCTCGCTTACTGGATCTTGTCCAATTTATGTTCGGCAAGCACGCCGTTGAAGCGATTTAAATCCATCTTCAAGGAGTCATTGAACTTCGTCTGAATCGCGGAAAGCTGCGCGCTAAGCTCACGATGCACCACATACGTCTGGTCAGTAGGCGGCGCATCTCCTGTCTCAACACTACGCGCCAAAGCGGCGATCAAATTATTCAACTTAATCGGAAAGTTCAGCGGGTCTTCGTTAGCGCTATTGCGGACCTGGTAGATCTGCTCCTCTATTGTCGATAGTCGATCCCGTAACGAAGCGCCGGCTTCCACAACCGCCGAATTCTTACTATCGTCAGCCCGCGCCTTCGCCTGCTTCTTCAGCTCGCGAATCTTGATTACGATCTCATTCGCCGCGCTCACCTCATCTCGAATGTCGGACGCCAGCTTAAATTGCGCTTCGAGCTGCGCTTGCGTAACCGTCTCGCGCGGATCCAGTTTGACGGTTAGCTTTTGCGTTTGCGTCTGTCCATTCGCCGTAACACGAATCTGGTACTCTCCGGGGAGAGCCAGGGGCCCGCTCTCGGCCCGGGCGCCCCACAAGACCATTCCCTCAAACACTTTCGCGCCCGGATAATGCAAGTCCCACGTGAACCGGTTGGTTCCCGTTTTCCTCGACGGCGGCGGAGTTCTTGCACGCGGGCCTTCCTCTTCCTCCTCGGCGTTTTCCTTCTTTGCCTTATCGTCCGCCTCTGAGCCAGTGAAGGTCCGCACCACTGCGCCTTTGGCGTCCAATATATCGACGGTTACCTTGTCTGCCGGCTTTGCCAGATAGTAATCGATAGCGGCAGGCCGGAACGACCGGAACGCCTCGCCCGGCTCGAACACGTGCAGCGGCGCCGCCGCGACGGACGGCTCCAGTTGCCGCAACAAGCCAATGTGGTCAAGCACGTAGAACGACCGGCCATGCGTGGCGATGACAAGATCGTCCCCTTGAACAACCAGATCCGGAACCTGCGTGTCCGGAAGATTCAAGGCGAGCGATTGCCAGTTGGCGCCATCGTCGAAAGAAACGTAGATGCCGTGCTCGGTTCCCGTATAAAGCAGACCGGGACGCTTCGGATCTTCGCGCGTCACGTGGGCATAGTCATGCTCCGGAATACCGTTAGTGATCTTGGTCCATGTCTTGCCGTAATCGTGGGTCTTAAAGATGTACGGCTTGCGATCGTCAAGCTGGTAGCGCTTCGCTGCAAGATAGGCGGTCGCGGCGTCGCTGGGCGAAGCCTCGATCATGCTCACGCGGCTGAACTCGGGAAGATCGGGCGGCGTGATCTTGGTCCACTTCTTGCCTCCGTCCCGGGTGATGTACACCACGCCATCGTCGGAGCCTGTCCAGATCGTGCCAGGCTCTTTCCGAGAGGGCGCGATGGTGAAAATAGTGCCGTAGATCTCTGGCCCATTTTGGTCCTTGGTAATGGGACCGCCGGAGTCGCCTAGGGTTTTGGGGTCGGCACGTGTTAAGTCCGGGCTGATCTGTTCCCAACTCTGACCATCGTTAGCCGTGCGCCAGAGATGCTGCGAAGACGTGTACAGCACGTTTGAATCCAGCGGCGAAAAAACAATCGGAAACGTCCATTGCCAGCGTTCCTTCAGCGTGGAGGCTGCCTGCCCGGAGAAGAACAGCGGATAAACCTGAATATCGCGGATTGCTCCGCTAGCGCGATTGTATTTGGTGAGCAAGGCTCCCTGGCTGCCGCCGTAAAAAATATCAGCGTTCTTGGGATCGGGAGTAACGTATCCGCTCTCGCCGCCGGCCACCGCATACATCCAACTACCCACCGGCGAGCGGGGATCGCGGTGATTCACTGCCGCATCGCTGGGCACGCAGACCGTGGAGTTATCCTGTTGCGCGCCGCAAACGTGATACGGAATGTCCTTCGTGACAGACACATGATAGAGCTGAGCCGTCGGGTAGCTCTGTGCGGTCCATGTCGCGCCAGTGTTGAACGACACGTTGCCGCCGCCATCGTTACTTTCAATCATGCGGTGATTGTCGTTTGGCGCGATCCAAAGATCGTGATGGTCGCCATGCGGCGGACGCAGCAGCGTGAAGCTCTTGCCGGCATTCGTGGATTTCAGAAAAGCCACATTCACGATATAAAATGTGTCCTTCTCTTTCGGATCCGCGTAGAGTCGCGAATAATAAAAGGCGCGCTGCCGGGCGCGCCGGTCCTGGCTGATGCGCGTCCAGTTCGTCCCGGCATCGTCGGACATATAAACGCCGCCGTCATCGGCTTCGACAATGGCGTAAATCCGACGCGAATCCGCTCCCGAGACGGTGACACCGATCTTACCGAGAATGCCGACAGGAAGCCCTGGATTCCGGCTGATCTCCGTCCACGTGTCTCCTCCATCGGTCGATTTAAATAACCCGCTGCCGGGGCCTCCATCGTTCAACAACCAAGGCGTCCGGTAGACATCCCACAAGGCGGCAAACAAAACCTTCGAGTTTGCGGGATCCATCGCGAGATCGATAGCGCCCGAGCGATTATCGCGGTAGAGAATCTTCTTCCACGACTGACCGCCGTCGGTCGACCGGAAAACGCCGCGATCTTCGCTGGGCCCGTAGGGATGCCCTAGCGCGGCCGCGTACACGATGTCCGGATTTTTTGGGTCGATGCGAATACGTGCGATCGCCTGCGTATTGGCAAGCCCCGCTTTCTTCCACGTCTTACCGGCATCAACAGACTTGTAAACCCCATCGCCTTGCATGATGTTGCCGCGCAACTCTGTTTCGCCCATACCGAGGTAGACGACATCCGGATTGGATTCGGAAACGGCAACCGCTCCCACCGAGGAACTCGATATCTGGCCATCCGTTACCGGCTTCCAGGTCGTGCCACCATCCGTGGTCTTCCATAAGCCGCCGCCCACTGCGCCGAAGTAATATTCGAGCGGCCGTGAAGGACTTCCGGCGCACGTGAGAGAACGGCCTCCGCGGTCCGGTCCGATGTTGCGCCATTTCAAAGAATCAAAGACGCCGGGATTGTATGCCGCCGGCAGCAAGGATCCCGCAGCCACCAAAAGTACTACCAGCGGCTTCAAAAACCTTGGCCCCTGAGCCCCTAGGAACGAACGAATTACTCGCATATTCATCAAATTTCTCCACTGAGATTTTTTGGTCTTCGCGGACGGGGCGCAAGGAGGAAACTAATCTAAAACCTGGAGGCGGCGGATCACGCAGCGCCTAGCAACATATTGTACTCGTTGTACTCGCCGCGAATCCGGTAAGAAGCAACCGAGAGAAGCAGACAGATCTCGAAACGCGTGCCGGCGGCTGGCGAACCTTTCGGAACCTTCTCTTTAGGGCGGAACATCCAAACAGAATGTCAGCTGTTTTCAATCGGGCTCGCCCCGCCTGCCTGCGTTGCGGCATGCTCTGTACCGGGCTGCTGCTGCTCGCGTCTTCTCCCGGTCAACTGTTCGGCCAAAGTACTCCGGCGACAGATGCTCCTAGGCAGCCGGGTGTTCTGGACGACTCCCAAACGACCCCTGCCGGCGGACGTGCGCAGCAATCTGAAAGCAAGCGCATTTTGGGAATTGTCCCGAATTACCGTACATCTCCCAGCCTCAATCCTTATGTGCCGATCTCGTCAAAAGAGAAGTTCAAGGTCGCAAGTCAGGACGCTTTCGACCGGGGCACGGTCGTACTTGCCGCGGCGTTTGCCGGCGAGGGGCAGCTGACCAATTCCAATCGGGATTTCGGCCAAGGGGCAGCCGGATACGGGCGCTATTTTGGGACGGCCTACGCCGATTACGTCATTGGTGATTTCATGACCGAGGGCATTTATCCCACTCTGTTTCACCAGGATCCAAGATATTTTCGCAAGGGGGAGGGATCCGGTTGGTCGCGCCTCACTTATGCGGTCGGTCAGATTCTGCTAACACACAACGACTCGGGGAAGGTCGCCTTTAACTACTCCGAAATCATTGGAAACTCCACTGCCGTGGCAATTTCAACTGCGTATTACTCGAATAATCGGGATGCTTCAGACGCGGTTATAAAACTGACCAGCCAACTCGGTGTGGACGCGGCGTCCAATCTTCTAAAAGAATTCTGGCCGGACCTGCACCGGAAATTCTCACGAAAGCATTGATCGGCCGTTCATCTGATGCTTACCAGCTTGGAAGCGCGGTTAAGTCATTTGCGCGGATGGCGCGCAGGGATTGCCGCATGCCTGATTCCTCATCGGACTGAGCCGAGTCTACAGCAAACGGGCCACCGCCGCAATCAACGTGCGTACCGTACAGGGACTGTCGTCAAAGCGGATCCAGCAAACGCGCGCCCGGCCCTTCCTTGGAGAGTCTGTCGTAGGGATTGCGAAGAGGACAAGCGCCCAGAGAAAGGCAACCGCAGCCTATGCAGCCGTTTAGCTGGTCGCGCAAACGGGTAAGCCGTTCAATTCGGTCGTCCAGGATAGCTCGCCAGCGCGCTGACAACTGACTCCAGTCCTCGGTCGTGGGCGTTCGGCCCTGCGGCAGTGCGGAGAACGCTTCGTGAATAGTCGCCAGTGGGATCCCAAGCCGCTGGGCCACTCTAATAATGGAAACCTGCCGTAGAACGTCGCGCGCGTACCGGCGCTGGTTCCCCGCATTGCGCCGGCTCTTGATCAAGCCCTTCGATTCGTAGAAATGGAGCGCGGACACAGCGACTCCGCTTCGCTTGGCCACTTCCCCAACGCTGAGACCACGGTCGGATTGCTGCATTTGCCTCTTGACCTCAAGTGTACTTGAGGTTCTATTCTGTTTCCATGAATGATGACACACGGCAGAGTACAAGTATTCCGGTTGCATTGATTTATGGCAGTACCCGCGAAGGACGGTTTTGCGACAAGGTCGGAACCTGGGCAGCCGGTGAGATCGATGCGCGCGTAGAATTCACGTTGGACGTGATTGATCCCGCGGCGCTCGCTTTGCCGGACCAGCACAGGCGGCAACAGAGTTCGGATCTCGAACTGCTTCGGGAGCGCGTTGCGCGCGCGGATGCCTTCGTGGTCGTGACGCCTGAGTATAACCACAGCTATCCTGCCGCTTTAAAGTTTCTGATCGACTCCGTCTACAGCGAGTGGCAGGCAAAGCCGGTGAGTTTTGTTTCCTACGGTGGCGTATCGGGAGGACTGCGCGCCGTCGAGCATCTCCGCCTGGTGTTCGCCGAACTGCACACCGTAACAGTTCGAAGTGGCGTGAGCTTTGCAAATGCGTGGTCTCAATTCGACGACAAGGGGAGACTGGCGGAGTCCAGTAGGGCGCATCGGGACATGGCGAAGATGCTTGAAGAGTTGAAGTGGTGGGCAACTGCCTTACGGGAGGCACGCCGGGCATCGCCATATGGGCGAGCGGCCGCCTGATCGGAAGCCGCCTTTTGACGGGCCTGATCTAAACTCACTAGCCCCGCATCGTTGAAAATGGGATCAGGAGATTTATGATCAGGCCTCACCTTTTCCTTCTTGCGGCGGCCCTATGTGCTGGAACCGCACTTGCCGCGCCGCAGTCGGTTGAAGCGAAGCTGGCGGAATGCCGCAAACAAATCGACCAGACCGATCGGCAAATCGTTAATTTACTCAATCAGCGCGCTAAGATCGTCGCACGGGTCGGCAGCATCAAAAAAGAAGCCAATCTTCCGGTCACAGTTCCGGCCCGCGAGCGTCAGGTTCTGGATCACATTATTCAAGTGGGCCGCGAAGGCCCCCTTCCCCCGGAAACCCTAAGGCGCATCTATGCCACCGTGCTACAAGAGATGAGGAACTGGGAGGCAAACTTATCATCCGGAAAAGAGGCCCCTGGTTCCACGGCGCAGACCCGCAATAACGGCAAATAAACCGCTGCTCTAAAAAGCGCGGCAGGAGCGAATGGCTCGGCCCTCGAAGGGGCGCCGGGTTGACGTCACAAATGAAACTGCGGTAAAGCAACTCGTCGACGAAGTTCTCACCGGGTAGGGCTGGCTGGATGCCATGGTGAATGCGGCTGAAAAATGGATCTGGCGCGATTGTGAATGTTGCGTCAAAAGCAGCGCTTGATCACGCTTCCGGTGCAGGCGCCTATGCTGCCTCCAAAGCAGCCGCATTGGCGCTGATGGATTCGCTGGCCGAGGACTTAAAGGGCACCGCCGTGCGAGTGAACTCGATTCTCCCCAGCATCATCGACACGGAAGCCAACCGGAAAGCCATGCCCAAATCCGATTTTGCAAAGTGGCCAAAGCCCCTCGAGATCGCGCGGGTAATTCTGTTTTTGTGCAGCGACGATGCCAAGGTGATCCATGGCGCGGCCTTACCGGTCTACGGAGGATATTGAACGCCGCCAGCGGCCGCAACGGCATCGCGACCGGACGCTGCGCCTATGTTCCTTCCAGCGGAATGAGCAGGCCGGTTTCCCTGAGAACACCGGCTGCCTTCCAGAGTTCCTCAAACGGGAATTTTGATTTTTCAGCGATATCGAGCAGGGAGTGTTCGCCATCGGAATAGTTCAAAATCCAAAACAGGTGAATCAAGTGCGCCTGAGGTATCGGGCCGCCAATTTTGCGATAAATCCCACGCTTGCCGAGCTGTGGTTCACCCTTGGGATTAGTGTTAAGATATTTGCCGTTACCCTCGAGAATCAAGACAATCTTTGCGCAAAGCACCAGAGCGCCAGCGAGCTTTTCCGGCCGTATAAGGTCCGGAGTATCCGCGGAGGTGTGATTTTCAGCGTAATGATGAGAATACGTTCTGAAGAGGCAGCCAAAGGGCAAATTAAATCCCGGCGAGCAGAACTGGCGCTCATCGAAGCCGAACGGCGTAAATTCCCAGAGCTTGTATTCCTCCCCGCTCTCCCGCAGGGCGCACTTAACGGCGCGGTCGATTTCTGTGTCTCCCCGGCGTGTTTCCTTCCAGGTAAATCCGCCGGAATCCCCAATGCATGTCATTGAGAAGCCGCCTTTTATTTTTCCTACATTCGCCGCATTGCGACTCAACCAAGTGATAGATCCAATCGTTGTTGGAATGAAAACGAACCGGTAGGATAAGTGTCGATTTTTTACGCGGGTCAAGCATGCAGCCAGAAGCGTTGCAACGGCGACACCGGAAAGATTGTCGTTGCACATAGCCGGGTGGTCCACATGAACGGAGATGAGTAGCTCATCTTCAACAGAGCCGCGGAGATAGTACTCTCCGTAGGTTAGATGGCCGTTTTCGAGCGAAGAATCGATTACCACTTCGTACTCGCCGTCTTCGAGCTTTTCGAAGTCATGATGGGCTAAACAAAAGCCCCAGTTTTCGTCGTAATAAGAGTAGCGGAACGGGATCCAATCCGGATGTTCGGGAATCGTAAACAGATGCTCTTTCAGCTCACTTAATTGGAAGCGGCCTCTCACCGGAATGCTGTACCCGACGACATGCAGACACGACTTTTGGAAATCAATCACACGTTCTCCACGCGCGTTCTTCACATATGCGTCGCGGATGTTCCACTCCTTGGGTACGGTCCAATCGAGCACGGCCGTGCCGCTCGGTATTTCGTGTCTCTGCAGCGGTATCAATCTCTCGATCAGCGAGAGAGTCTGACGTACCCCATTGCCTGTGATGCTTCGACAGATCGGATAAAGGTCGGCAATAAGATCAAGCATCTCCCGGCCGATGCCTTCAGCACTGCAAAATGTCGGCAGTTCCGCGACTTCGATCAGTCTTTCTTCCGAAAGATCTTGGAAAGATTCTTTCAAGCTAGATAAGGAGTCCGTTGTCATAGTTGTCTTCGTTCATTTCTTCGATTGCAAATAAAGCAGTCACCGGGCTTGGGGGGGCCAGCGCGATTTCGCCGTAAACTCGCCGGCAGACCTGTCGAGTTTGGCGATAAGAATGGCAGAGATGCTACAGGCGCGCGTAGGGAGGAGAGGGATCTGAACCCTGATGCGCCAGATCAACCAAGCAAACCGGAAGGCTTGCTAAAAAATTCAGCTGCATCGCTAACGGCATCTGAAGAGACGTACTGAACAACGGAAGCGCGATTCTCTGTACGGTGTGAGCGCTGTCGTGGTGAGATCCGCCGGTAAAAGAGCGCGCGGCGATGCCCCGGGACACGGTCGCAGGCGGATCCGGCAAAGGATCGGCGGCCGCTACTAACAATAAGGCGCAGAGTAGCCATAACAGCCACAGTGCTCGCCTCATGCGTGTTCCCACGCATAATGTTACCTCGATAATCTACGGTCTTTCAACCGGATCGGATGTAAATGCGTTTTGCAGGTCCTGGTACATGCGGCTGTGGAGCGCTCCGCCATCTACAGGAGCCGCGCCAACAATTTTTCTGGTTTTCTCAAATGAATCAATTAGTGCGGAACCATCGTAGCCGGCATGGTAAAGAAGAAGGTCGAGCCTTTACCGGTTTCCGACTCGACCCAAATGCGGCCTCCAAGGCGCTCGACAATTTTCTTGCAGGTGGCCAGGCCGATTCCCGCTCCTGAATAATCCTGGCCGTGAAGGCGCTTGAAGATTTGAAAAACCTGCGAATGGTATTCCAGGGGAATGCCCTGCCCGTTGTCCGATACCGAAAACAGCCATTGTTCATCAACACGCTTCGCTGAAATATGGATCGCCGGCGCTTCGTCGCGGCGGTATTTGAGGGCGTTTCCAATCAGATTTTGAAGCAACCGAATAAGATGAAGCTCGTTTCCCAGGACTGCTGGTAAAGGATCATGCGTGATCAGGGCGTTCGAATCTTGAATGGCTCTTTGCAGGTTTTCCAAGGAAGCGGAGACGATGTCCCCCATCGGAACCTCGCCAGCCGGAGAACCGGCAATTTCGCCCACCTTAGCATATTCCAGCAGGGCATCAATGAGTTGGCCCATGCGTGCGGTACCGGATACGATGAATCCTAGCGACGCATTAGTCTGTTCATCTAGGCGTGGTCCAGCGCGAAGCTGGAGAAGCTGGCTGTGGGCGGTTATCGTTCGTAGAGGTTCGCGAAGGTCATGCGAGGCGGCATAGGCAAAGTGCTGCAACTCGGCATTCGATCGCTCGATGAGTTCAGCATGATGCCGCCGCTCTTTCTCAGCTTCGACGCGATCTGTAATGTCGCGCGCCACCTTCGATGCTCCGACGATCACGTCGTCAGCATCGCGAATCGGCGAGACCGTCAGCGCGATATGTATGTCACGCCCGCTCTTGGTGCGGCGGACAGTTTCGAAATGATCGATATGCTCTCCTTTCCTGATCCGCTCCAAGATCACCGGCATCTCATCGGGCGCTTGGCTGGAGGCAATGATCGAAATGGGCCGGCCAATCATCTCCTCGCTGGTGTAGCCGAAGACTCGCTCCGCCCCGCGGTTCCAACTGGTGACAATGCCATTCAAATCCTTGCCGATTATGGCGTCGTCGGAATACGCAATGATGGCCGCAAGGCGCGCCGACGCTAGGGCCGCCTCTTTTTCCACGCGTTCCTCGCCTCGCCGATGGGAAATGTCACGGAATACCAGCACCACGCCGGTGATGTTTTGTGCGCCGTCACGAATCGGGGCGGCGCTATCGTCGATGGCGATTTTCCGGCCGTCTTTGGCCGTCAGATGAGTGTGATTGGCCAAACCGACAACGCAGCCCTCCCTTAGAGCTTTCGTGACAGGGTTTTCCACAATTGTTCCCGTTTCCTCATTTGTGATGACAAAGACTTCCTCGAGAGAGCGGCCCAGGGCCTGCTCCTGCGTCCACCCCGTCAACGACTGGGCGATCCCATTCATGAGAGTTACTCTGCCCGCTGGATCCGTCGCGATCACGGCATCGCCAATGCTGCTTATGGTCGTCTGCAGCCAGTCCCGCGCTTCACGAGTCCTCGCCTGGCTCTCCTCAAGACGGTGAATCAGCGTTTCACGCTGCCGGCTGGCACGTTGAAGGGTCATCGATGAGATAAAAAGCAATACAAAGAGAGCTGAGCTTCCGAGCGTACTGATGAAGCCGATCTGATTCGCGCTGGATCGAGCTTTCGCTGATTGATCGGCCAACCGGGCATACGCGGCGCGCTGAATGTCGGCGCAAAATTGACGAACTTGCTCCATGAGATCCTTCCCACGGTCGGTGAGAACGACCGCCAGAGCGGCTTCGGGCCCTTGCTGGCGCCTAAGGTCAATTGTCCGCCGAAGTTCGTCCAGTTTGTTATTAATTAGCGGTCTCAATGCTTCGAGACGCTTTGCCTCATCGGGGCGGGTCCGCATCGCGCTTGCCAGATCGTCCAAACGATTGGGAAGATCGCGGAGAGCCTTGGCGTATGGTTCGAGGTAACGGTTCCGTCCGGTCAGCAGAAAGCCGCGTTGCCCCGTTTCCGCATCCTTGAGTGACGCCAGAAATTCGTTGGTACCATCGACGATCTGTCTTGTAGCCGCAAGCTGGTCGCTCTGTTGCTTGAAAGCGAGCCAGCCGCGGTACGAAAGAATGGCGATCAGTAGGACAAGCAGGAGCGCGGAAAGCAACAGGAGCCGCTCTCCGCGCCGGGAGATGATAGCGCTTTGGGTACTCATTCCTTCGTAGTTGTCATAACCTGACCACCCGAGGAGCGAGCGATTTTCCGAGGGCGACGCCGGTCAATGATCCATCTTGCAGGATACCGTGAGGACCCTCAGACCCATGTTTACAGCGCTTTCACCGAGCGAACAAAAATTCCGTCAGGCGGACTCTCGTTCCCAGACCCTTCCGCCGCGAGCGAACTTGATGAAAGCTCCCAGATCCTTGGTTTCGCCTAGTTCCGTCACGCCCATGGCTCCATCCACGCCGGCCTTTCCAGCTAGGTTGGGCGCTCCCGCAAGCGCTATAGCTTTCAGATGGCGGAGCGCATCCATCAAGAAGCTGACGGCGTCGGGATTTGCGGCCAAAGCAGTATCTCCCGCCGCGCCCGCGAGAACAATTACGGCGTCGAACAGTACCGATGGTGATCCGGAAAGCGCCATCGCCGCCAGGTGCTTCCCGCCGGTGGAATCCTGGACACCACCTACTTTCGGGGCGACAATTGCCGCCGTTGCTTCTTCCTTTTCAATTGCCGAAACCACTGCGTCTTTCAGCACGGCGTCGAAGCCGGGCGCAAGAAGCAGGCCTATCTTGCGTCCTTTCAGAGTGGGCTTGTACTTGCCATATAAACGCAGCGCGGGACTGGATTCGAGATCAACCGGCGGCACGCCAGGGGCGATTTTATCTGCTTCCCCTGTCATGCCGAGTTCCTCGGCCACTTGGCTACCCAGCGATTCGTCGATGATATCCAGATGACCGAGCATGCGCCTGCGGATAGCAATAATATCTACCTTGCTGAGTTCGAAAGTTAAGGCTTTAATAATGTGCCTTTGCTCCTGCGGCGTGACAGACCGGAAAAATAGGCGCGCTTGCGAATAATGGTCCGCGAACGATTCCGCGCGCAAACGCACCTTTGGCCCTTGTACTGGAACCGGAGCCGTTTGCAGGCCGCTAGGAGACTCCCGTGGGCCATCCGGATCAAGCGTGTTGGGCTCGTAGTTGCCTCTTCCCTTTGGCACTAACATTTGCATGTGGCCGTCGCGTTGGAGATTCGCAAACGGGCACTTCGGGCGGTTAATAGGAAGTTCGTGGAAATTCGGCGATCCCAGACGGCTCAATTGGGTATCGAGGTAGGAAAACAGCCTGCCCTGAAGCAGCGGGTCTTCACTGAAATCAATACCGGGAACAATGTGGCTCGGACAGAATGCTACCTGCTCCGTTTCGGCAAAGAAATTATCGGGATTGCGGTCGAGCACCATCTTGCCCACCATCTCGATAGGTACAATTTCCTCGGGAATCAATTTCGTGGCGTCCAAAATATCGAACGCAAGTCCGTCAGCGGTCTCTTGATCCAGGACTTGAAGGCCAAGCTCGAATTCCGGATAGGTGCCTTTCTCGATGGATTCATACAGGTCGCGGCGATGGAAATCGGGATCGGCGCCGCTAATTTTTACTGCCTCGTCCCACAGGACAGCGGCGGTTCCCAACACCGGTCGCCAATGGAACTTAACGAACTTGGTGGCGCCGCCTTCAGTCACCAAGCGGAAAGTGTTGACGCCAAAGCCTTCCATCATACGGTAAGAACGGGGAATGGCGCGGTCTGACATGACCCACATGATCATGTGCAGCGATTCAGGCATTAGGGAAACAAAATCCCAAAAGGTGTCGTGCGCCGATGCCGCCTGCGGATACCCTCGATCGGCTTCCATTTTGACTGAGTGAATAACATCTGGAAACTTAATTGCATCCTGTATGAAGAACACCGGAATGTTATTCCCGACTAAGTCAAAATTCCCTTCTGAAGTATAAAACTTGACCGCAAAACCACGCACGTCCCGGGGGAGATCCACTGAGCCGGCGCCCCCGGCGACGGTCGAGAACCGGGCAAAGACCGGAGTTTTCACGGCAGGGTCCGCCAGGAACGCAGCGGACGTCAGATGATTCATGGACTTATATGGCTGGAAGTAGCCGTGCGCGCCGGATCCCCTGGCATGGACGATGCGCTCCGGAATGCGTTCATGATCGAAATGCGTGATTTTTTCACGCAGAATGAAATCCTCTAAAAGGGTTGGTCCACGGCCTCCACCTTTCAGCGAATTTTGATTGTCAGCAATCGTCAACCCCTGATTAGTTGTCAGGACGGTCGAATGAGCGGAGGCCTGCTGATGGGTCTCACCGCCCGGCGAGGTCACCGGTTCAGAATGATGCGATTTTTGTTTTTTCATGTTCGTACTTCTTATGGCTCAAGTAGCGCGCTTGCGCCAAACTGTTAGAGCATCCTGAACAGCGAAAGGTATCTCGGTTACCGCCACGGCAGAAACGCGAAAGGCCCTTACGGCTCTGTTTCGGCGAACAGAGCCGCAAGGGCCCGGCACTTCATCCTCAGGATGAGGTGCATGAATTACTCTAGGGCGGTGCAGCGGTGGTTGCCAGCTCGACCTGGCTTACAGAAACTTGAGCCTAACCAACAGTTGTGCCGCGAGCGACCGGTTTATCGCTTTTGGCGTAATCAGCCGAAGCCTCGCTTGTGGAAGATATGTCTTCACCACCATAGTGTTTAAGGGCGTCTTTTGCTTTGCTGACCCAATCTCCGTTGTCGCAGTGAACGGAAAGGAGAATTCCTCCCTCTTTGATGCGGCCTTCATAGCGCTTTGCTTCATACTCGGGAATCCCCATACCAACCAGGGCGCCTACAACTCCACCCAGAAGTCCACCGGAACCAATACCGGCCAGTGTGGCCATAATCGGACCGGCGGCAATGAAAGGTCCCAAACCTGGAATAGCTAAGGCGCCAATGCCGACAAGCAATCCAAGCGTTCCTCCCAGCGCATCAAAGGCTACAACACCAGTGGTGGCGCCTTCTGGCGCTTTCGTCTGCTTCTCATGAGCGAAGTCTTTCGTACCCACGTTGTCCTGCAACAAGACTGAAATGTCTTCGCTGCGGAAACCCGCCGCGATTAAGCCGTCAACCGCGTCGCTAGCCAGCGCGCGATCCGCGAAAATTCCATAAACTGCCGTATTCTTTCCTGCCATTCTATTCTCCTCTTCTGTTATATGAGACTACTTCTGGTCGGCCTTGGCCGTGTCGGTCTTGACCGTAAGTTGGTTATCCACGTTGCCATCGCCCGCATACTTTCGGGCATGCTCCTCGATCGCCTTTCGCTCGTCATCGGAGTGCACAGGACCCTTGAGCGTCACTTTTCCGTGAGCAGCGATGATTTTGACATTATGGCCGTACGTGGACAGGGACTTGTCCTTTACCACGTCGCGCCTAATATTCTTCATGATGTCCCGATCGGATGCGTTATTTTTGGCCTTATCGGCATTCGGCGAATTCGTATCGCGCTTGTTAACAGCACTGTTATCAGGCTGGCGATCTTGAACGGCTTGTGCAGAAGCTGGCAAAAACAAAGCAGTCGCCAAAGCGAGCACGGGCAGCGCGGAGGCGTAATTTGTGTTCATTGCTTTCCCTCAAACACAAACAGGAGCACGACGATGGCCTAACCCTGGATCCAGCACGTGACGGGTCATTGAATAGCCGACTAACAACTTGTATTTACATGACATATCTCGGCTGCCGCACCGGCGCCATCCAAGAATCAGGTGAGAGGATCCCTGAATTTAACTGGGGAAAGAATACACGCCGCACACACCGAACAGAGTAATTTTGCCTGCAAGCGGACTAGAAGCAGGGGAAGTGATGTGGCTGCCAATGGTTTCAAGCGCATCCTCATGCAGCCAGATACACCAGCAATAACTACCGCTATAAGGGTCCATTTTTGACTGGCGGAAAAGTGTGGAACATTTGCCACAAAAAGGTGGTCTAACCGACGAATTCTGACGCCGATTCCACCTGGCTTTGTAGGAGATAGGACACTCGAACCATCATGATCATGCGCCTCGGTTATGACATCCGCTTCTACTTCCCATTGCGTACGCCTGTGATTACGCTCTTGCATGTGCACCCATCGCGCGAACGAGATCTGCGGGAGCCCGACGATCTAATCATCGAACCGGGCACACCGGTGGAACACTATACAGACAGCTTCGGTAATCATTGCGCGCGCTTCGTGGCTCCCCCCGGGAACTTGCGCCTCTTCAGCTCGAGCTTGATCGAAGATCCGCGTACAGCCGACGCGATAAATCCCGAAGCCCGCGAAGTTCCCGTTGAAGAGTTGCCGACCGAGACGCTCAGATTTCTTCTGCCCAGCCGTTATTGTGAGTCGGATCTGCTTTCGAATACGGCTGCGCAGCTGTTCGGCCACATCAAACCCGCGTGGGAACGTGTGCAAGCCATCGTGGATTGGGTCCACAACAAAGTGATATTCGGTTATAACTACGCCAGGCCGACGAAAACGGCGCTCGAAGTAATGAATGAGAGTCAGGGCGTCTGCCGCGATTTTCAACATTTAGCAATAGCGCTGTGCCGCTGCGTAAACATTCCCGCCCGCTATGCAACCGGATACTTGGGCGACATCGATGTGGTTCGTTCGCCGTCCCCGATGGATTTTAGCGCGTGGTTTGAGGTCTATCTGGAAGATCGCTGGTGGACTTTTGACGCACGCCATAACCAGCCGCGCGTGGGACGTGTGTTGATGGCGACTGGACAGGATGCCGCGGATGTCGCTCTAACCACATCATTCGGGAGAGCGGACCTGATGCAGTTTACGGTTACCACTGATGAGGTACCGGAAGTAAATGCCCAAACATTGGAAGCGTCAGACGCACTGGCCTGACTATGGCGTTGATGACCACGTCGAGCCAGTGCATCGCATTACACTTTACACTGAAGCCGTCTTGCTTCTCAAGGCCTCAACGTTAATCTGGGTGACTGCTAACTCGGTTAACTTCTTGTCCGCGCCGCCTTCTTCATTCAGCGTGCTTTGAAGAAGAGCGGCAATCTCCCGAAGGCCCAGTTGCTGCGCGAATGTACGCGCTGACCCATATCCAGCCATCTCGTAATGCTCCACCCGTTGTGCAGCTGCAATTAAGGCCGCATCCCGTACAACCAAATCACCTTTTGCATCAATGACTTGAGAGCCTTCGCTAATCAGCCCCTTCATGGCCGCACAAGTCTCACGTTCCGGCGGAACACCAAGCGCGGTAAATGCCTGATCCAGGCGCGCCACGTGATTCCTCGTCTCCGCCAGGTGGGATGAGAATGCCTCGCGTAGTTTGGGCGTATATGCTGCCTCGGCCATCTTCGGCAGGGCCTCAACTAATCTGTTTTCGGCGTCATACAGATCTTTTAATTGGTCGACCAGAAGGTCCTCAAGTGAATGAAATTCGGTGTTCGTAAACAATCCCATATTGTCCTCCTGACTAGTCGATGCATATGGGATGATTCTGTTACCGGCGTGAATTCTAAATCAATTCCCGCACTTTTTCTTTCGCAATCGTGGATGCGATTTTTTGCCAGTCTTTAGTGCCCCTGGCGATCGATTCAGCAAAGTGAAGGGCCTGTTTAGAGTTGACCTTAGCGGGCATGGGCGGCTCGTTCGCGTCGACAACGGCTTCGACCAGTACGGGGCCTTCGGTGGCCAGTGCGCTTTCAATCACGGACGCAGCTTCGCCCCGTGAATGAATGGTGAAGGCAGTAACACCGAACGCCCGCGCCGCCGCCGCAAAGTCGATCGGCTGAAGTTCACACTGATATTCGGGATTTCCTAAGAAGACCATTTGCTCCCACTTGATTTGGCCTAGCGTATTGTTCTTCACAACAAAGAGCTTCAATGGCAGCTTGTACTTCACACACGTGGCCAGCTCCCCCATCAACATAGTGAATCCGCCATCGCCGACGAAAGCAATCACCATTCGCTCGGGAAAAGCCAACTGCGCCGCGATGGCGTATGGAAAGCCACAGGCCATGGTGGCCAGAT
>Ga0193743_1000443_pt1 | contig 32670 bp, 20 predicted proteins | sample L2c2metaG_FD_143038 | JGI IMG/M metagenome (GOLD analysis project Ga0193743, IMG submission 143038) | Soil microbial communities from a riparian zone of the East river system, Colorado, United States - L2c2 | ecosystem: Environmental > Terrestrial > Soil > Riparian zone | place: USA: East River...
TCACATCCGGCTCATAGCTCCCCTTGCCGTCACTGTTGGCGCCGTTCATCCACCCAAAGCTCGTTCCCCCATGGAACATATAGATGCTGACGGAGTATCCCTGCCGCAGCATCCAGTCCAGATTCGCCGCCTGGTTCTCGACGCTGGTGTGGGCATGCTTGCTGCCCCAGTGATCGAACCACCCCGCCCAATACTCGCTATTGATGAAAGGCCCATCCGGCCGCACCTTCTTCAGCGTCTCGAACGCCTTCTGTGCGGCTCCATCCTTCTCGCCGCCAAAGTTGATCCCCACCGGCAGCTCCGGCGGACCATCGATAGCCCCGTCCGGCACCTGCTCCGGCCCATCCGCCGTATACAGCTGCGACTTCGTGAACCCCGCATCCACCATCAGCTTACGGATCTGCTCCATATACGCATGGTCGTTGCCAAAGGTGCCGTACTCGTTCTCCACCTGCGTCAGGATGATCGGCCCTCCACTCCCAATCTGCAGCGGAGCCAGCTCCTGCCCCATCCGCGCAATCCACCTCGCCGTCGGCTCCATGAACCTCGGATCGCTGCTTCGAACCACCGTGTCGTGGTCCTTCAGCAACCACGCCGGATACCCGCCGAACTCCCACTCCGCGCAGACATACGGCCCTGGCCGCAGAATCACATACAGCCCCTCCTGCTGCGCCTCGCGCACGAACTCCGCAACGTCCTTGTTCCCGCTGAAGTCATAGACGCCCGGCTCGGCCTCATGCTCGTTCCAGAACACGTACGTCGTAATCGTGTTCAGCCCCATGGCCCTCGCCATCCGGAGCCGATCCCTCCAGTAAGCCCGCGGAATCCGCGGATAGTGCATCTCCCCCGAGATCACCCTGAACGGCTTGCCATCCAGCACGAACTGTCCACCCGCAACGCCAAAGCTATGATGCGCCGTCTCCTGCGCGCGACCCTGTGACACAAGAGAGAAGCCCACCATCAACGGCAACAGAAAAAGGAGAGATTTATATCGCACACGGCTCCTCGGAATCCCAGATTCAATCAGCGCAAAACCAATCGCAGGGCGTCTTACAGTCCACCCTCCCTTATACATCCCCACCCACACCCTCAAACACCCCCCTGCCGCGATAGTGAGTCAGTTGAAATCCATAGGGATTGCAGTGAATCACTCTCGTCATCGTCTGTTCTTGCCGTTGTTCGTTCTTGCCGTTGTTCGTTCTTGCCGTTGTTCGTTCTTGTCGTTGTTCGTTCTTGTCGTTGTTCGTTCTTGCCGTCATCCTGAGCGGAGCGAAGGATCCCGAAGGTCTTGACTCGCCACAACCACTAGAACCTTTCCAACAACCAACTTCGACCGTCTTTGCCGTTGCTATAAGTTCTAGTGAGGGGGGTACCCCCCTCCCCCTGGGATTGAATAAGTGTATTGTTTGCAGTTATTTATCGAGGGACGTGTCGCTAAAGTCGTGCAGGTAAAGACGTTATTGTCAAAGTTGTGCAAGGAAACGAGTTATCGGCCCTCCCCATAAGAAAGCCCCGGCTTTGGCCGGGGCTTTCTTTGATTCTGTTTTAAGTGTAACGGATGGAGTGAAACTAATCGGCAGTGTTTATTGGGTTTGTTTTCATTGGGTTGGGTGGTTTAGGGGTTTGACAAGGTTTTCTGGCGGTTACTTGTCGAAGAGGACAACCCGTTCCATTGTTATAGCCGTTGCGGTCCCAGGAGTGATCGAACCGCAGCTCTGGCCGCAGCATGATCGTGCTGCCGATATACTTCGTCGCATACAGCGTATTCTCCGTGTACTTGCCGGGAATACCTGTCCTCTGACCTTCTTGTCGTTCAGAAGATCCGAGTTGAACTGGCGCAGATGCTCTTTCGCGTCTTTATGGATTCGTTATGTATTTCTCACAAAATCCTTATCGCACGCTCGCTAAGCTGGCTTGTCGGCGTCTGTGGGCTTAGTTCGCGTACTGAAGCCGCGGAAGCCGCCAAGAATGGAGAAGTAAATTGAAGACAAAAACGAAGTCACGCATTCAGGGACTCGGTTTGATGGGGTTGACCTTTGGAGTGGGGCTGACTCTCAGCGCAGTAAGTTTGCAAGCGCAGGCACAGGAGCCCACGTCGCAGACGACCGTGGACAACACCAAGGCAGCTCAGGACCAAAAGATCCAGCAACTGCAGGATAAATTGGAGGAGATGCAGAAGGAGTTGATAGAGCTGAAGAAGGCCGGCTCAACCGCGCCTGAGACAGTCCCAACAACGACGACCAAAGCCTTTGCTCCACCATCGGCTCTTTCAGAGCCGGACCCTGTGATAACCGATCCCAAAGATCCTCACTCCGAGCCATTTGCCTATGCCGACTACACGTGGCTGACCGGTAACGCCCGCACCAAGGACACGCCCTACGCCACGAAGTTCTTCACGCCGGAGATTCGCGCCGACGTGAACTACACCTACGACTTCCGCCATCCGAAGGACAACACCATCTCGGGATCGAGCGAGGTCTTCCGCGCCAACGAGGTGCAGCTCACCCAGCTCGGCGTCGGCGGCGACTTTCACTACGACCACGTGCGCGCCCGCCTGATGACGCAGTTCGGCTTGTACTCGCAGACCACGCCGCGAAACGACGCCTCGACCGCGCGCGGGCAGTGGAACCTCGCCGATGCGTATCGCTACGTGTCGGAGGCCTATGGCGGCTATCACTTCAACGTGCAGCACGGCATCAACGTCGACGCCGGCATCTTCATGTCGTACATCGGCCTGTTCTCCTACTACCAGTTCGATAACTGGGCATATCAGCCGTCGTATGTGTCCTCGAACACGCCCTGGTTCTTCAACGGTGTTCGCGTGCAGTGGTTCCCCACAGCGAAGCTGAAGATCGAGCCGTGGTTCACCAACGGCTGGCAGTCGTATGGAAAATTCAACAGTCGCCCCGGCTTCGGCGGCGCGATCCTCTGGCGTCCGAATGAAAAGCTGTCGATCCATGGAAACCAGTATCTTCTCGGACGCGATACGCTCGGTAACGGCACTCGTACCCGGTACCACACCGACGACAGCATCCAGTACAAGTACTACGACCGCCCGACCTCACGCCTGAGCAAGATGGCAATGACGCTGACCGGTGACCTTGGCTGCGAGACAGGCGGCGGCGTAAGCTGCTTCGGCAACGGCACGAGCGGCCCCAAGCAGAGCTTTATCGGCTTCATGGCCTACAACCGCTTCTGGTTCGATCATGACCGCTACGCCCTGACCCTCGGCGGTGGCCGCATCAACAACCCCGGCCGTTACCTTGTGCTGCTGCCGCCCATCAACGGCGCAACGGCTGCCTCGGGTACGCCCTACTTCACCGCGAACCCCGGCGACCCGTACAAGGCCTGGGACACCTCGGTGACGGCGGACTACATGCCGAGCCAGTACTTCACCTACCGGCTGGAGTACAACCACCGCGCAGCGAACGTGCCCTACTTCAGCGGTCCCGGAGGCGTAACCCCGCCGGGAGGCAACACCGGAGCTCCGGGATCGATTGTTGAAGGATGGACTCCCGACCTGCGCAACAGCGAGAACCGCATGACTCTCGCCTTCCTTGTAAAGTTCTAACGTGAAGTTCTAACCCAACCAGAACGGCCTGCAAGCAATCAGCTTGCAGGCCGTTCTTTTTGCAGAATTCTTTTACACCGGCTTGGGATTCCGCTCCTCAAACTGCCTCTGATGCCAGTAAGGATAAGCCAGCCCAGTCTCGCTCGCCGCATCCAGCTTCGCAATCTGCTCCGTCGTCAGCTTCCATCCGATCGCGCCAAGGTTCTGCTTTAGCTGCTCCTCATTCCGAGCCCCGACGATCACCGTCGACACGCTCGGACGCCGCAGCACCCAGTTCAGAGCGATCTGAGGAACCGTCTTGCCCGTCTCCTTCGCAATCTCATCGATCGCATCGACGACCTTGTACAGATACTCCTCCGAAACCTGCGGGCCGCTATCCGCTACCACCTTTGCATTCAGCCGGCTATCCTTCGGAATGCCAGTCTCCCGTCGAATCTTGCCCGTCAGCCTGCCCCATCCCAGCGGAGACCAGACCAGCGCGCCAACACCTTGATCCAGAGCCAGCGGCATCAACTCCCACTCATAGTCCCGACCGACCAGCGAGTAATAGGCCTGGTGCCCAACATACCGTGCCCATCCATACCGCTCGCTCGCGCTCAGCGACTTCATCAGGTGCCATCCCGAAAAATTCGAGCAGGCAATATAACGAACCTTCCCCTCGCGCACGAACTTGTCCAGCGTATTCAGCGTCTCTTCCACTGGCGTGGTCGCATCGAACGCGTGCAGATGGTACACATCCACATAGTCCGTTCCGAGCCGCTTCAAACTGCGCTCCAGCGACTGAATCAAGTGATAACGCGAAGAACCCACATCGTTCGGCCCCTTGCCCAATCGGAACGTAGCCTTCGTCGAGATCAGCACATCCTCGCGCTTGTGGTGCGCCAGCGCCTTGCCCAGCGCCGTCTCGCTGCTGCCATCCGAGTACACGTCCGCCGTATCGAAGAAATTCAGCCCAGCGTCCATACATATTCCGACGATCCGGTCCGCCTCTTCCTGTGTCGTCTCCGACCACGCCTTGAAGAACTCGTTCGCCGCACCAAACGTCCCCGCCCCGAAGCAAAGCTCCGGCACCTTCAACCCCGACTTACCCAGCTGTCTATATTCCATGCAGCATCTGATGCCCTGGCTCACCCCAACGTTTCATCAACGACGCACACAAATCTCCCATTGACACACCTGAAACATTCCAGGCTGGTCTCGATCCTCAGCTTGACACATATATAAGCATGTACTTATCCACGATGGCGTGTGAAGTCCGGCGCCTCAAACCCCGGACTCCACAGGCTTATCCACCTGTGACTGATAAACCTCCTCCACCCGCTCCACCGTATCGATCTCCTCCACCGGCTTATCCCTTCTGATCCGCATAATCCGCGGAAACCGCAGCGCAAACCCGCTCGCATGACGCCCACTGCGCATGATGTTGTTGAACGCCACTTCCAGCACCATCAGCGGCTCTACCGTCCTGAAGAACCCCTGATCCTCCAGCGTGTGCTCCATCATACACGCGCTCATCTCTGCGATCTCAGCATCGGTCAGCCCCGAGTAAGCCTTCCCCACATTTAGCAGTTCGCCACCAGCCCCTCGCACAGCAAACGTATAGTCACTCAAAATCCCCGCGCGCTTTCCATGCCCGAACTCCGCACCCGTAACCACGACATCCAGCGTCGCCAGCTCCCGCTTCAACTTCACCCACGCCAATCCACGCCGCCCCGGCTGATACACTGATCCCGCCGCCTTCAGCATCACGCCCTCATTCGCTCTCGCCCTGGCATCCGCATAAGCCCTATCGATATCCTCCGCGCTCTCCACCAGCCGCGAAGGCGAGATCATCAGCCTATCCACTCCTTCGCCATCCGCCTCGGCAAACATCACCGTCTGCGCCTGCTTCTTGCGCTCATCAACTACCACAGGAGACCGCACTACCTCCACGAGCCTCTCCACCACCGCTTCCAACTTATTCCGCCTCTCCCGCAGCGGCAGATCCAGCACCAACGACCCATCCACATACATCAGGTCGAACGCCATAAACACCACAGGGATCTGCTGTCGCCACGCATTCGACACCTTCTTCCGTCCAATCCTCTGCCCCAGCACCGCAAACGGCAGGGCTCGTCCCTCCTTCAAATCCCATCCAAGAATCTCTCCATCGAAGATCAGCGGCCCAACGCCCGCCGAAGCCACCAGAGAGAACGCCTCCTCCAACTCCGGAAAGCTCTCCGTCACATCCTCCCTGTTCCGCGAATAGATCGCCACCCTCCCCACCTGCTCCGCATCCCCACAATGCACCTGAGCCCGCATCCCGTCGTACTTGTCCTCCAGAAACGCCTCCACCCGTTGCGCTGCAACGCTCGCGCGCTCCACTTCCGAGCCTGCATCCTCGTCCTCCGCCACCCCAATCACATCCGTCACGGGAGCATCCCGAAACTCCTCAGCAGCAACATCCGCTTCGGCAACGCTCTCGCTCTTCTTCCGCCCCTTCTTCGCCGCCTTCACCACCACCTGCTTCTCCGTAAACCGCTCCACCGCCTCCTCCGGAGACTCAACCGGCGAAGCCAACATAAATCCCAGCGGATGAAACAGCCGCATCCTCGCCGATCCTAACGTCCCTCCAAACGCCCGCCGCACCGCCGCACTTAGATCCGCCTCCAGCATCACCGCATTCCGAACCTCACCAGCCGAGGCCCCAGTAGCAACTGCAATCGCCTCCTCCACCAGGCTCTGCTTCACTCCAATCCGCATATCGCCAATCATCAGCTTCAGCAGATACTTCGCCTCCAGGGGAGTAGCCCGCCGCAGCAACCCCTCCACCAGACCTGCTCGCACCGCCGTCGTCCGCGCCCCTGCCATGCCAGCAAAGGTCTCCGTCACATCCGCCAGTGACAGCGAAGGCGCCCTCGACCCTTTCCTCTCCAGCAGATCAAAGGCCGCCGCCCCCAGATCCCCATGCCGCCGATAAGCCGCCGTAAGCTCTACGCCCTCAGCCCCGCTCTCCGCCAGCAGAGCCTTCGACAATAGCGCCCCACCCGCATTCAGCTTCCGCGAATCCGCCTCGGCAAACGGAGTTCCAGCCAGATACAACGCGAACCACCCCGCATCCTCACTCTCCGGCGAATCCGCATGCGCCCGCGAGATAGCCTCCGCGATAGCCGCCCGCTTCTTCAACCGGCTCGCCTGCCCCGCCAGCGCCTCCGCCAACTCCGCCAAGTCTCGAAACAGCATCCTCGCAGCCTCTCTCCATACACGTAGCAGGTCAGTTTGAATGGATGCGGAATTTGTACCTGCCGCAATCCCCGTCTTCAAGGAACTTCAAGGACGATCCAGCCCATCTCATGCACAATGAGACATGACTTCAGTGGAGTCCGGTCAATCTGCACGGAGCTGGACACGACTTGACGGCGTCGACCTGCTCCGCGGCCTCGCCATCTTCTTCGTCTTGATGAATCACGTCAATATGCGACTCCTCGGAGCGAAGGTCCCCTACACGCACGGCCTCCCGCCACAACTTGTGTCTTCGCTCGTGTGGAACGGTCAATTTGGCGTACAGATCTTCTTTGTCGTCTCGGGATTCCTGATCGCATCGACGACGCTCCGGCGCTGGGGTTCGCTCGCACAGGTAAACCTGCGTGACTTCTATCTCTTACGGTTCGCTCGCATCGCCCCGCTCCTCTTTTTGCTTCTTGCCGTACTAAGCGCTCTCCACCTTGCGCACATCACGGGTTTCGTTGTCGCGCAAAAGACAGGAGGTCTGGGACGCGCCCTCCTTGCGGCCCTCACCTTCCACATCAACTTCCTCGAAGCACAACGAGGCTACCTGCCACCAAGCTGGGACATCCTCTGGTCGCTCTCTGTCGAGGAGATGTTCTATCTGTTCTTTCCACTCTTCTGCCGCCTCTTCCGTCGTGGCAGATCGATCTTGCTTCCGCTCCTTTTCTTCGTCGTGATTGGCCCCTTCGCTCGATCACTCGCCTTCAACCACAACCCCGTCTGGAGGGAATACTCCTACCTCGGTGGAATGGATGCGATCGCCATCGGCTGTCTCACCGCGCTCTTCGTTGCCAGGCAGCGCCCGTCCCGCACCCTCCGTTGGACACTCGGCAGTATCGGTGGCGCGCTCCTCATATTCAGTCTCTGCTTTTCGATCCGTGCCTATCTCTGGGGCCTTGGCCGTAATGGGCTGAACATGACGATCCTGGCCGCAGGCACCGCCATGGTCATAGTGGCTCTCTCCCGGACTCAGTGGCGAAGCCCACACATCCTCACCCCACTGGCGAAACTGGGTCAGCGGAGCTATGAGGTCTACTTGACCCATGTCTTCATCGTCCTTGGCCTCTTTCGTCTCTTCGTCGCCGCCAACAAACCGATGTGGGCCGTCCCCGTACTCTTCCTCGCCGTCATCCTCCTCTCCGGTATATTGGGCGAGCTGGTAGCGCGAAGCTATTCAGAGCCGATCAACCACTGGCTCCGCAAACGCTGGGGAGATGGACCCAACCGGCTAGGCTCGGTCATCGAACCCCAAGCATCCCTGACCCAGGACGAGAGCCGCATCTCCGCGTAAGACGGTGCTGAAACAAAGGCAGATGCAGCCCGCTAAGCCGGATGGCCGATAAATCCCGCCCATCCCGGTCAGTCTTACCCACTAAAAAATGCACTCCGAATCCAGGAAGCAAGGAGTAACATCTAAATAGAGTGATCAACGCAGCCGCAAACCCGGTGAATCTTCCCATCGTGACCCCCCACCGTCACGACTTTGCCTAGCTACGCCTCTCGCCCGTAACTCCCGTCTTCCAATCCATACCCAAGTTCTCAAGGACACTCCCATGTTCGACCGCCTCGACCAACTCGAAGCCCGCTACGAAGACCTCGGCCAGCAGATGTCCGACCCCACTCTCGTTAACGATCAGAAAAAGTTCCAGTCCATCGCCAAGCAGCACCGCGATATGGAGCCCACCGTAGAAAAGTTCCGCGAGTACCGCAAGATCAAGGAAGGCATCGCCGAAGCCAAAACCATGCTTGCCGATCCTGACCCCGACGTAAAGGCCATGGCCCAGGAAGAGCTCAGCACCCTCGAGCCGCGCCTCGAGCCGGTCGAAGAGGAGCTCAAAGTTCTCCTCCTCCCCAAGGATCCCAATGACGAGAAGAACGTCATCCTCGAGCTCCGCGCCGGCACCGGCGGCGACGAGGCCGCCCTCTTCGTAGCCGAGGTCTTCCGCATGTACCTCCGCTTCGCCGAGCAGCACAAGTGGAAGGTCGAAATTCTCTCCCAGACCGAGTCCGGCATCGGCCACGGCCTCAAGGACGTCACCGCCATCATCGAAGGCGAGAATGTCTACTCCCAGCTCAAGTACGAGTCCGGCGTCCACCGCGTCCAGCGCGTCCCTGCCACCGAAACGCAGGGCCGCGTCCACACCTCCGCCATTACGGTAGCCGTCCTGCCCGAAGTCGAAGAGGTCGACATCAAGATCGAAGCCAAGGATCTCCGCATCGACACCTTCTGCTCCTCCGGCCCCGGCGGCCAGTCCGTCAACACCACTTACTCAGCCATCCGTATCACCCACCTGCCCACGCAAACCGTAGTCAGCTGCCAGGACGAAAAATCCCAGATCAAGAACCGCGAAAAGGCCATGCGAGTCCTCCGCAGCCGCCTCTACGAGGTCGAAGCCGAGCGCGTCCACCAACTCCAGGCCAAGGAGCGCAAAGCCCAGGTAGGCTCAGGCGACCGAAGCGAGAAGATCCGCACCTACAACTTCCCGCAGAACCGTCTCACCGACCACCGCATCGGCCTCACCAACCACCAACTCGCCATGGTCATGGAAGGCCAGCTTCAACCCACCATCGACGCGCTCATCGCCCACTACACCGCAGAGAAGCTCAAAGCAGAAGCAACCGCCGCCTGAACCGAGCTCCTCCAGCGATGAAGAACCGCCCAGAGCTCTTCATCGCTGATAAGCTGGACGCCATCGCATCCTGGCTCCAAGGAGATCGTCCAACCCATGTTGTGCAAACCTGGCGTCGTAATTCTCCTGGCCCTTCTCCTCACCAGCCTGCTGATCACCCTGCCGTCGCCTCTCGTCGCTCAGCAGACACCACTGCAATCCACCCAGCCACCAGACCTCACCCTCGACGACATCTTCCTTCGCCTGCAGCAAAATCTCGACAGCTACAGAGCCTCCGTCCCCAACTTCTTCTGCGACGAACGCGTCGTCTCCAACATGACCGTGAGCGGTCGCTCGTATCGTCGCACCACCACGGACTCCATCTTTCGCCTCAAGCGTTCCATGACCGACAGCTCGTACATCCAGTTCACCGAATCACGCGAGATCAAAGCCGTGAACAAGAAGCCCCCGCAGGACCAGAGCCTCAGCGGACCAGCCATCTTCACCGGAGCCTTCAGCGATGCTCTCAACGTCGTCTCTCTCCAGTTCCAGCGCTGCTACGACTACCGCCTGATCCCCAACCAGAAGCTTCACCACGACGACGCCCTCGTCATCGACTACGCCCTCAAAGACACCGTAATCGACGATAAAGCCTGCCCCGGGCCGGAGCGGCATAGCGGCAAAGTCTTCATCGATCCTCAAACGATGCAGGTCGTACGCCTCGAAATGCGAACACCCAACCACGAGTCCACCTCCGGTGCCCTTGAGCTATGGAGCTGGTCGATCGACTACGCACCGGTAGCCTTCAACAACAACTCCTTCTGGATGCCGAAGACCATCACTTCGACCGCGACAGCAAACAGCGAAAAAATCGACTGGTCCTTCGTTGCAACCTACAGCAACTATCACAAGCTAACCGTCACCTCCAGAATCCTTCCCAACGTCGATTACAACCCAAAGCAGTAATCACGAGCCAAAACTCACTTGGCAGCCCTCCACCCCGTCAGCGACAATCTTTACCGAGCACAAAAAGGGGACCCTATATGACGGAGCAGTACCGCCGCACACTGCGCATCGCCCGCGTCACGCTTCAAACCGCAGTTCAGACATTCGTGCTCGCTCTCCTCGCCTCCCCCCTCAACTCCCAGGCGCAGTCCCCAACCCCACCCCTCGCCGGCGTAGCCCACGTAGCCATCCGCGTCCACGACCTCGCAGCCGCCCGCGCCTTCTATGAGAAGCTCGGCTTCCAACAGGCCTTCGATCTACGCAAGAACGACATCCCCTACGAGTCCTTCATAAAAATCAACGACCATCAATTCATCGAGCTCTACCCCGTCACCGAAAAGGATCCCGAACCCGCCTTCCTCCACCTCTGCTTCGAAGGCAACGACCTCCAGGCCATCTACGACGACTACATCAGCCGCGGCCTCACTCCAACCCCGGTCCGCAAAGCCGGAGCCGGCAACCTCCTCTTCACCATGGTCGGCCCCGAGCGTCAGAATATCGAGTACACCCAGTACATGCCCGGCTCCCTCCACTCCAACGACCAGGGCAAGCACCTCAGCGACGACCGCATCGTCGACCGCCTCATCGCCGTCTCCCTCTCCATGAAGGACACCGCCGCCGCCCGCGACTTCTACATCAACCAGCTCGCCTTCAAACCCATCGCCGGCGACCCCATGTTCCTCCACATGCCCGGAGACTCCGGCCAGGAGGTCGAGATCGCGCAATCCACCCTCGGCGCCCGCGCCCGCATCACCCTCCAGACCTCGAACCTCAACAGAGCCGCCCGCCACCTCCACAAGGAGCAGATCGCCGTCACCAAAAGCAAGGACACCCTGGTCATCACCGACCCCGACGGCAACTTCATCGTCATCGACGCCCACTAGCCGACAATGACCCTCCGCCAGGCCCTAGCCAATGCCACCAATCAGCTCGCCGCCAGCGAGCACCTCCGCGCCAACGCCACCCGGGACGCCGAGCTCCTCCTCCTCCACACCCTCCATCTCACCCGGGCAACCCTGCTCGCCCACCCAGACCGCGAGCTATCCGCCGCCGACCAGACCCACTACGAAACCCTCATCAGCCGCCGTCTCAAAAACGAGCCCATCCAATACATCACCCATCAACAAGAGTTCTACGGTCTGTCCCTAAGAGTCACCCCCGCGGTCCTCATCCCCCGCCCCGAGACCGAGCACCTCGTCGAAGCCGTGCTCCAGCGCCTGCCGCACAACCAGCATCTCTCCATCGCCGACATGGGAACCGGCTCCGGAGCCATCGCCATAGCCCTCGCCGTCCACCTCCCGCAATCCCGGATCACCGCGCTTGACATCTCCCCCGAAGCCCTCAAGATCGCCCAAGCCAACGCCGAGACCCACGACGTAGCCCATCACATCCGCTTCCTCCACTCCGACCTCCTAAACGCCATCAGCCACGAAGCCCCCTTCGACGCCATCGTCAGCAACCCTCCCTACGTCCCCGAGCCCGACCGCTCCACCCTCCACCCCGAGGTCCGCGACCACGAGCCATCCACCGCACTCTTCAGTGGCCCGCAAGGTCTGGACATCTACCGCCGCCTCATTCCCCAGGCTTACGCCGCACTCAAGCCTAACGGCCTCCTGGCCCTCGAGATAGGCCACGGTCAGCGCGAAGCCCTCACCGCTCTCCTCGCCGAGTGGCGCAACATCACCTTCGTTAACGACCTCCAACAAATCCCCCGCATAGCCCTTGCCACCAAATAGCGCTACAACACACCCAATTCTTAGGTCTACATTTCACCCTATCTGGTTCTACCTCTGCAACATCCAAGCCCATACCACCCCTCATTAAGGTCTATCTCTGCTTCTGAAATAGAACGGAGCTTAGCCTTGAAGATTTACAACGGGGACAAGAGCCAAATTTAGACCCTGGAAATAACGCTCTCTCACGCGTTTTCCTGCAAAGTAACCGCTTCCTGACTGAAGGACCTGCCCTGTAGTCGGCAAAGGTCATCAATGACCCAATCCGCCCTCAGCTCCGAACGATCTAAACGGAAAATATTCCGTATCAGAAACAAAACCGTTTGACATTGGTAAAACCACCTGAATATAGTCCTCTGCGCCACCGAAGTACCCTTCTGCGCACCTCTCCAAAAAAAGGGTCCGACGGATTGCATAACTATTTCGCAGAGGAACTTCCTATGTCGAAGCAAAAATCAGTTGACCTCTCCCTCAGGGCAGCATCCTGGTTCGCCATCCTCACCATCCTCGGCCTCTGCTTCCTTCCTGTCGCGCACGCTCAGAGTGCCGGTACCGCCAGCGTCCAGGGTACCGTCACCGACCCCACCGGAGCCGCCGTCCCCAACGCATCGATTACCCTCATCAACGTCGACACCAACGTCGCCCGCACTACCGTCACCGATAGCTCAGGCCTCTACAGCCTCCCCAACGTAGCCGTCGGGCCCTACTCGCTCACCGTGACGGCCTCAGGCTTCAGCGGCTTTACCCAGACCGGGGTGCTCGAGGTCGGCAACAACACCCAGATTAATCCTGTCCTTAAGATTGGAGCCGCCACCGAGCACGTCGAGGTACAGTCTGCAGGCATCGCCGTCGAGACTGAGACCAGCAGCTTCAAGCAGGTCATCGACCGCCAGCGCATCGTCGAGATGCCCCTCAACGGCCGCGACGCCACTCAACTCATCCTCGTCGCAGGTGGAGCCGTCACCGCTCCCGCGGGTGATATCGTCACCAGCAAAAACTATGCCACCTCCAAGGTCTTTGCCGTCGCCGGCAGTCAGGGCAACTACAACAACTACGTCCTCGATGGCGGCACCAACACCGACGTCTTCACCAACTCTAATCTCCCCTTCCCCTTCCCCGATGCCCTCCGCGAGTTTTCCGTTGAGGCCAACAGCCTCCCGGCCCGCAACGGCCTCCACCCCGGCGGCCTCATCAACGCAGTCACCAACTCCGGCACCAATCAGTGGCACGGCACTGTCTTCGAGTTCCTCCGCAATAACATCATCAACGCCAACAACTTCTTCTCCACCACCAAGGACTCCCTCAAGCGCAACCAGTTCGGCGGAACTCTTGGCGGCAAAATCCTCACGGACAAACTCTTCTTCTTCGGCGGTTATCAGGGCACCCGCAACAACCAGGTCAATAACGCCTCCGGCTCCTGCATTCCAACACCGGCCCAACTCACCGGCGACTTCAGCCAGATGGGCGGCAACTGCCCGCAGACAGCCACCAACATCATCGACCCTGTCACCGGAGCCAACATCTCCGCTACGCGCAAACTCCCCGCCAGCAGCATCAGCCAGCAAGCCCTCAACCTCGCCAAATACCTTCCCATCTCGCAGGCCGACCAGTTCGGTCGTGTCCAGGTCGCCATCCCTGCCAACTTCACCGAAGACCAGTACGTCGGCCGCGTCGACTACACCTTCAACGACAAGCACTCCCTCTTCGGCCGCTATTTCTTGACGAACTACAAACTGCCGGCCTACTTCTCGCCAACCAATATCCTCACCACCACGGTTGCCGGTAATGATCAGCGTGTCCAGAACTTCACCCTCGGCTACACCTGGATCGTCACGCCTAAACTTGTGAACACCTTCCACGGAACCTACGCCCGCCGGCGCAACGACCGCGGTCCCACGGCCGGAGGTATCAACGCCAACACCATCGGTGTCGACATCTTCCTCTACGCTCCGGTCGACCTCCGCCTCTCCGTCGCCAATAACTTCTCCGTCGGCTGCGGCACCTGCTCCCCCGGCTTCTTCAATACTCAGAGCGAACACTTCGCCGATGACGTCGACTGGATCCATGGCAAACACCAGATCGCCTTCGGTGGTGAAATCCTCCGTGCCGGCCAGAACACGCAGGTCGGCTATCTCTACAACGGCGGCTACAACTTCGGCGGTCCCTCCAGCGGCGTAAATGGCGCAACGGGCGAACCGATGATCGACTTCATCGCGGGCAGCATGAGCAACTCTGGTACAACCTTCGCCTTCGCCCAGAGCCGTACCCAGCAGACCACCTACCGTCAGACCATCTACAGCCTCTACGCTCAGGACACCTATCACTTCACCCCCCGGCTCACCGCAAACATCGGCCTCCGCTGGGAGCCCATGCTCTTCCCCGTAGACAAGTTCGGTCGCGGCAGCAACTTCAGCCAGGCTGCCTTCAACGCCAACCAGCACAGCGCCAAATTCCCGAACGCCCCTGCCGGTTCTCTCTTCTACGGCGATCCCGGCGTCCCCAAGTCCTTCACCGACAACCGCTACGCCAACCTCTCCCCACGCGTCTCTCTCACCTTCGATCCCACCGGCAACGGCAATACCGTATTCCGCGCGGGTGGCGCCATGATGTACGACTCACCGGGCCTGTACACGACGCAGCGCACAACTTCCAATCCTCCCTTCGTTAATGAGGTCGACGTCAACGGACCGGTCAGCTTCGCCAAGCCCTGGGCCAACTATCCTGGTGGCAGCCCCTTCCCCGGAGTCTTCCCTCCGGATGCCTCCTCCGTCTTTCCTCAGGGATCGCTCTGGGTCATCGTTCCCCGCCACATTCAGACTCCGGTCGTCTACCAGTGGACCGCCAGCGTACAGCAGGACCTGGGCCGAGGCTGGATGTTCTCCCTCAACTATCTCGGAAACCACAACGCTCATCTCTGGCTGGGCCGTGCGCCTAACCCGGCCGTCTACATCCAGGGCACCTGGACCGGCCCCGGCTCCTGCGGTGCTCTCACCATCTCCCCCGGCATTGGCAGACCCTGCTCCTCCACCTCCAACACCAACACTCGCACCCTCCTCTCGCTCGCCAACCCAACTCAGGGTCAGCTCTACAGCTCGCAGATGACTATCATCGACGACGGAGCCAACACCAGCTACAACGGACTCATCGCTGCTGTCCAGCGTCGCATGTCCGGCAACTTCAGCTTCCTGGCCAACTACACTTGGTCGCACTGCCTTGCCCCCAACGACTCACCTGGCGACGTTACCAATCCCTCCTACTCCCAGGCCTTCAACCCACGCGCTGACCGTGGTCCTTGCGGCTATGACGTGCGCCACATCTTCAACACCACACTCATCGCCGCCAGCCACTTCAACAGCCTCCACGGCATCGCTGGCGCCCTCGTCAACAACTGGCAGATCGCTCCCCTCCTCCGTCTCAGCAGCGGCCTGCCCATCAACATCACCTCGGGAACCGACAACTCCCTCACCGGACAGAACCTTGACCGCCCTAACTTCATCGGCGTAAGCCCCTCTGCCGCTTATACTCACAAGAAGATTACCCAGAGCGCCGCCGGAAACCGCGCCTACTTCAACAGAGCCGCCTTTACCCAGAACGCTCCGGGAACCTTCGGCAACGTCGGCCGCAACGCCTTCCGTGGCCCAAACTTCTACAACCTCGATGTCGCCGTCAGCCGCAACTTCCCCCTGTATGAGCGTCTCGCCCTCAACATTCGCCTTGAAGCCTTCAACGTCTTGAACCACCCCAACTTCCCCAACTTCGCTCCTCCTCCTAGCAACACTGCTGCCTTCACAACAGCACTCAACTCCGGCACCTTCGGTTACATCAATGCGGCCGCCGATCCCCGTATCTTCCAGCTGGCCGGCAAGTTCACCTTCTAGCCCTCTAACCTGGCATCCGGCCCGAAACCAATCCGGCCGGATGCCTCAAAAAGAAAGGTCCATAAGATTCGCCGAGCTCTCACCCTCCAAAAAACGTTCCTAAGCGATCAGCTTTGCCACACATTTCACCACGGTCTGTCCACCGGAAAACCACGAAAACAGGCCATTTCTCCCGAGAACCTGTTATAAAAACTCTCATGAAAAATCCCATCATTGAAACTTCCTCTCCACCCACACGTCCATCAGTCATGCAAGAAGCCGAGCTGCAGCAGCACCTTCACGCCTTAGAGGAGCGTCTTCTCCACCCCTACCGCGAACCCGTTCGCACCGCCCTTTGCGCCCTCTTGGCCGAAGATTTCAAGGAATTCTGCACCACCGGCCGCATCTTCAACCGCCACCAGCTCATCGACGCCCTCCTCGCCAGCTCCCCACGGGCCGCCACCATGAACTACTTCTACGTCATCCCTTTAGCCAACGAGGCGGCCCTCGCCACCTATCACGTAACCACCGCCTCTGCGACCTCCCACCACTCTTCACTATGGGTCTTCCGCGAGAACCGCTGGCAACTCCTCTTTCATCAAGGCACCATCGCCGCCTGAAGACCAGCAAGCGTCATCACCACTACGAGTCCCGCCGTTCCTGCTCCCAGTCCTCATGACGCTTCCGATCCACAAGATCGTCCGCATCCCTCCGCCTCTCCCACTCACGCCGCTGCTCCTGCTCTTCGCGCTCCTCACGTCCATCGCTCATCGCGCCTCCTCGCTTACTTCTCCTCGTGATACTCCTGCTCTGTATTAATCTCCCATAGTGCGGCCTTGTCCACCTTCCCCGCCACAATCCCATCTACCACATTCATCGCCGTCAACATGCTGTGATCCTGATTGTTGTACTTGTGCATCCCATTTCTCCCCACCAGGAACAGGTTTTCAAACCCATCGGTAAACTTCCGCAACTCATCAAACCGATCATAAGTCCCAAAGTAAGCTGGATACGTCTTGGGCACCCGCACCACATGTCCATCCGTTACATCCTCGGCGTTCAGAATCCCGATCTTCGCCACCTCGGCAATCGCAAACCGCTTCAACTCCTCATCCGGCATCTTCCACAGATCGTCCGTGTCATAACAGAAATATTCGAGGCCTATCCAGACCTTCGTCGGATCCGCCACTAAATAAGGGCTCCAATTATTGAAGATTTGTAACCGTCCCAGGATCACATCCGGCTCCTGCACATAGATCCACGTATCTTTCAACAGGCCGCCATCCGGCTCTCGCACCTTCAACCGGTCAGCCAGCAGACCCACCGTAATGAAATCCCGATACTGCAGCCCCTCGCTCACCTCTCGCACGTTCTCCGGCACCGGAGCATCCAGCGCCCGCACCAGCTCCCGCATCGGCATCGTTGAGAAGAAGTAATCCCCCGCAAACGTCTGCCGCTCACCCGCATCATTCACCGCGTCGATAGACACCACACTCATACCATCACAGTGCACCTTGTCCACCTTCCATCCGAGACAAACCGCGCCGCCCTTCCCCCGGATGAGATCCGCCACATGCTCCCAGAGCTGTCCCGGCCCGAACTTTGGATACATGAACCGCTCAATCAAACTCGTATCCGTGCCCTTCTGCGAAAGATCCCCTCGCTTGCGCCGGCTCAAACTCTTCTTCACAAAGTGCTTCACCGCCGTCGTCAGGCTGAGTCCCTTGATCCGTTGCGCCCCCCACTCCGCCGAGATCTCGCTGCAAGGAGTCCCCCAGACCTTCTCCGTATAGCTCTTGAAGAATGTCAGGTAAAGCTGGCGTCCAAATCGGTTGATCAAAAAATCCTCAAGACTCTTCTCCGGCGTAATCTGGCTCACCTGCGACTTCAGATAGCTCAGCCCCACACGCAAGGTTCTCACCAGCCCAAGATTACCGAGCGTCGTTGCCGTCACAGTAATCGGATAGTCGAAGAATCTCCGCAGATAGTAAATTCTGCTCTTCCGAGGGCGAATCAACATCACCAGATCGGAGTTTGGAGAGTTCGAAGAATCAGCTGATACCAGCGTCTCCGTATATCTATTGTCCTCTGCAGGAAACTCGTCACCTTGGTCTGTCTCGTCGGCGTTTGTCTCCCTGGCAACAGGGGGACCAGCTCCGCGAAGCACCGGTTCTTCCAGCAGACGGGCTGGCACAGCCACAACCCGTCTCTTGCCCTGATAGCCGATCTCCTGCGACAATCGTGCATCGATCCCATCACCTGCCTCAGGAGGCATCAGGTCGATCCACCACTGCATGACACGGTCGCTCTTCGAAAAAAACCGATGACCGCCGATGTCCATCCGATTGCCCTTATACCGGATCGTCCGAGAGATCCCGCCGATCTCTGCGCTCGCCTCCAGCACAATCGGCCTTATATCCGTCCGCCGCAACAGTTCCAGGGCAGCCGTCAGCCCAGCCGGGCCTGCTCCAATAATCACGGCCGTCTTCTTCACTGTGCTCCTATTGTTTTTTAGTCGGGCCGAATGAATATATCTTCCGGCCATCCTTGCCTCGTATTGATTCGAGGCAACTTTCAAACCACGTGAGGATTCTGGTCCCTCCCGACGGGTTTGCATCTCTGGGCCGCTCTCGCGGACCTTCCGAATTAGACGGTCTGCCTCGTTTAACATGAGCCGGGTCACCCACAATATCTCAGGCAAATCTCAGGCAATTATCTCCTGCCCACCTGCATCCAACGGTGCTGAACCTTTGCTTGACTGATTTCCTCCCGTCATCGGAGCATGTTGCTGTGGGCCCACTTATCGCCACCAAATCTGAAGCACCCGTACTCCTCGCCATCCGCCGGATCGCAAACTCCGCCGCAAACTCTATCGATCATTATCCCGCTCTGGCGTTTGCTCTGCTCTCCGCCTCCTATCTCCTCATCATCGCTGCACTCTCCCATAACAAACTGCTTTGGCTCGACGAACTTATCACGCTGCACATCGCACAGTTAGGCAGCCCCACGGCGATCTGGCGTGCACTCGCGCAGGCCGCAGATCCCAATCCCCCATTGACTCACCTTGCCGTTCTCACATCCCTCCGGCTCTTCGGAGATCACGAGCTCGCCCTCCGTCTCCCCGCCGTGCTTGGCTATTGGATCGGCCTCCTGGCCCTCTTCCTCTTTCTCAAGCGGCGTCTGCCTCCTGTCTGGGCGCTTGCAGGCTGCGTGCTCTCCATGGCCAATGCCGCCTTCGACTACAGCTACGAAAGCCGTTCCTATGGCATCTTCTATGGCCTGGCCATGCTCGCCATCCTGTGCTGGAGCCGCGCCGTCGATCCCTCTGCCTCTTCGACCCGCCGCAACCTCGCACTCTGCGGCATGACTCTGTCCCTCGCTGCTGGCATATGCACCAACTACTTTGCCGTACTGGCGTTCTTTCCCATCGCAGGTGGCGAACTCATCCGTACGCTGCGTCTCTCATACTCCTGGCCCTCGTTCAAGCTCCCTCCCCTACGCGACCTCAGCATCCGCATCTGGCTTGCTCTCGTGCTCGCGGCCACTCCGCTTCTCGCCTTCCGACCGCTCATTCAACGCTCCATCGCCCAATTCGCGCCTCACGCGTGGAACAAGGTCTCCCTCGATCAGGTCTTCGACTCCTACACCGGCATGGTCGAAGTCATCCTCTATCCCGTCGTTACGCTCTTCGCCTTGGCCGCGCTCATCTCTCTGCTCGCACGCCTGTGCTCTCATTGCAGAGCGAGCTTGCGCCCACGCTGGTTCGCCAACCTCGCAAACCGCCAGGCGCGCTCCCCTCAAGCCTCGTTCCCGCTGCATGAGGCCGTCGCCGTGTTCCTTCTCATGCTCTATCCCTTCCTCGGCTATCTCATAGCCTCCATCCACGGAGGCATGCTCTCCCCACGCTTCGTCATCCCCGTCTGCCTCGGCTTTGCCATCGCCGGCATCGCAGTCGCTTACCGGATCCTCGGCCATCTACGATACGCCGGCATCGCCGCGCTCAGCCTCTGCTCTATCCTCTTTCTCGGACGCGTCTGTGCCGTGGGCATCATGTACGCGCAGCAGAAACAGTGCTTCGATCAGATACTCCAACACCTCCCTGCAGCCTCAGGCAACAGGCCCATCGTCGTCCCCGACGCTCTCATGGTCCTCACGCTGCAGCACTACGCCCCACCCTCCATCGCCTCCCGCATCGTCTTTCCTGTCGACTTCCCCGCCATCCGCCTCCTCCGCGGCGACGACTCCCCCGAGGAGAACCTCTGGGCAGGCCGCAACCTCGTGTACCACGTCCCCATCCTCACCCTGGCCGACTTCCAACACAACGCCGCCGACTACCTCATCCTCGCCAGCGACGGCAACTGGCTGGTGCGAGATCTCTGGGCTCACAGCTATCCTGTCGACCGCCTTCCCATCCGCTTCCCCTCCGGGACGATCAAGGGCTTCACTCCTCTCGACCATGGCGACCCCGTCTTCTTCCTCGCCGCCGGTGACCACTCCCATCGCTCGGCGCCCCATCTCTGCCCAACACCCACGCCGTTTAAAGCGGCAGCCAACCTCCCCAGTGCTCCGTCCCTGCAACCCAATCGCAACAACTAACATTGCTCTGCATCACCGGCCTTGGCAGTCATGATCATTAAAACAAGAACGCCGAATCCACAAAGGCATTCGGCGTTCGATCAATCCATCCGGCCGCGGATCACACCGCTACTTGCTCCGCTTCCCTTTCCTTCACCTGGAATGCCAGCCCATCTTTGCCGGCATTTACGACGACATGGTCCCCATGCAGCACCGATCCATCCAGAATCTTCACCGCAAGTTTGTCCTGAACCATGCGCTGAATCGCCCGCTTCAAAGGCCGCGCTCCATAGGCACGGTCGTACCCTGCTTTGAAGATCGCCCTCCGCGCCGCGTCCGTCAGCTCCAGCGTAATCTTGCGGTCCGCCAGCAGCTTCTGCAGATCCGCCAACCTCAAGTCGACGATATGCGTCAACTGCGACTCCTCCAGCGGATGGAACACAACGATATCGTCCACGCGATTCAAGAACTCCGGCCGGAACTGCTGCCGCAGCGACTCCATCACACGCCCCTTCGCGTCCTCGAAGCCCTCTTCGCCCTGCGCCCACGCCGTCGTCAACTGCGCCGCGCCCACATTCGAGGTCATGATCAGCACCGTGTTCTTGAAGTCCACCGTACGGCCCTTCGAATCCGTAAGCCGTCCATCGTCCAGCACCTGCAGCAACACGTTGAACACATCCGGGTGCGCCTTCTCGATCTCGTCGAACAGGACCACCGCATAGGGCCGACGCCGCACAGCCTCGGTCAACTGGCCGCCCTCGTCATACCCCACATATCCCGGAGGCGCGCCAATCAACCGCGCCACCGCATGCTTCTCCATGTACTCGCTCATGTCGATCCGCACCATCGCGGCCTCGTCATCGAACAAAAACTCCGCCAGCGCACGCGCCGTCTCCGTCTTACCCACACCCGTAGGCCCAAGGAAGATGAACGATCCAATCGGCCGCTTCGGGTCACTCAACCCAGCCCGCGAACGCCGAATCGCATTCGCCACTGCGCTCAACGCCTCGTCCTGGCCCACAACCCGCTCACGCAGACGCTCTTCCATATGCACCAGCTTCTGCATCTCTCCTTCAAGCATCTTGGACACAGGAATCCCCGTCCACTTCGACACAATCGCCGCGACATCCTCCTCGTCGACCTCTTCCTTCAGCATCCGCGACGGCTTCGTCGCAACACCCGTCGCCGCCTCAGCCGCGTCCTCGCGAACCGCCGCATCCTGCAGCGCCGTCAACTCCTTCAGCTCAGCCTCCAGCTTGGGAATCTCGCCATACTGCAACTCCGCCGCTCGCTGCAGATTGCCCTTGCGCGTCTCCTCCTGCATCTGGAAGCGCAGCCCTTCAAGCTGCTCCTTCAACTCCGCGATCCGGCCGATCGCACCGCGCTCCTTCTGCCAGCGAGCACGCAGCGCAGCCGCCCTCTCCTTCACCTCGGCAAGCTCACGTTCAACGATCTCCAGCCGCTCCTTCGAGGCAGCATCCTTCTCCCGCTTCAAAGCCGCTCGCTCGATCTCGAGCGATGTAGCCCTCCGCTCCAGATCGTCGATCTCCACCGGCACCGACCCAATCTGAATCGCCAGCGCAGCCGCAGCCTCGTCGACAAGGTCAATCGCCTTGTCCGGCAGGAATCGGTCCGAGATATAACGATGCGAGAGCGTAGCCGCAGCCACAATCGCCGAATCCTTGATCCGGACCTTGTGGTGAGCCTCGTACTTCTCCTTCAATCCACGCAGAATCGCAATCGTATCCTCGACACTCGGCTCGCCGACATACACCACCTGAAAACGCCGCTCCAGCGCCGCATCCTTCTCGATGTACTTGCGATACTCATTCAGCGTCGTAGCCCCAATCGCCCGCAGCCCGCCCCGCGCCAGCGCCGGTTTCAGCATGTTGCTGGCGTCCATCGCCCCCTCAGCCGCACCCGCGCCGACAAGAGTATGTAACTCATCGATGAACAAAATAATCTCGCCGTTCGAGTCCTCGATCTCCTTCAGCACAGCCTTCAGCCGCTCTTCAAACTCCCCGCGGAACTTCGCTCCGGCAACCATCGAAGCCAGGTCCAGCGCACACACGCGCTTGTCCTTCAGAATCTCCGGAACATCTCCCTGCACGATCCTCCGCGCCAATCCCTCCACAATCGCCGTCTTGCCCACACCCGGCTCGCCGATCAGCACAGGATTGTTCTTCGTCCTGCGCGCCAGCACCTGCACCACCCGTCGAATCTCCTCATCGCGCCCAATCACCGGATCGAGCTTGCCCTTCCGCGCCAGATCGGTCAGGTCCTTCGCATACTTCTCCAGGGCTTGAAACTTACCTTCAGGGTTCTGGTCTGTAACCCGCTGCGATCCACGCACCTCGGCCAACGCCTTCAGAATCGACTCGTGCGTCGCCCCCAGCGCGGCAAGCGCCGACTGCACAGGATCGCCCTTCGTCTTCGAGAGCGCAAGCAACAGATGCTCCGTCGAGACATAGTCGTCCTTGAAGTTCTCCGCCTCTTTGAACCCCTGCTCCAGAACCTTCTGCAGTGCCGCGCTCAATCCCGGCTGCGCCCCGCCCTGCACCTTGGGCAGCTTCGTAATTGCAGAGTTCACCCCATTCAACAACTGCTCCACCGGCACTCCCACCTTCTCCAGCACCGGGATCACGACACCATCGCGGTCCTCCAGCAGCGCCGCCATCAGGTGCAGCGAAAGCACCTCAGGATTTCCATTCTCCGCCGCATGCCCCTGCGCGGCCTGCACCGCCTCCTGCGACTTCACCGTCAACTTATCCCACTTGATCGCCATCTTCTATCCCTCCACAATCACTTCGATGCCACGAGCACTCTACGATCCGTCCAGCCGTCAACAGATCATTCCACTTCGCCGAACCAATCCTCCAGCAGTGCCGCTATCCACGCCACGGCAGCCGGAGCTTCCATCCATTCCGTCATTCTGCTCCTGTATCGCTCATTTACAAAAAGAAGGCCGTCGTCGAAGCGACGGCCTTTCATCTCGCCACAAGCAATCAGCAGTTACGCCGCAGTACTACCCTCAACCTGCTGGGCTCCGCTCCCAACCTGCACCTTGATCTGTCTCGGCTGAGCCTCAGCCTTCTTCGCCAGCGAGATCGTCAGCACACCGGCATCCGATGCCGCCGTCACCGTCTCGTTATCGACGGTCTGCGGCAGCGTAAAGCTGCGCACGAAGCTGCCAAATCGTCGCTCGATCCGGTGAAAGTTCTCTGCCTTCTCGGCCGACTCAAACTTCCGCTCGCCCTTGATCGTCAGCGTCTGGTTCTCCAGGCGAATGTCCAGATCCTCAGCCTTCACACCGGGGATCTCCAGCTTCAACACCAACTTCTCAGCATCCTCATAGACATCCACCGCGGGCACGAAGGTGCTCGAGGCCGAACTGGACTGCTCACTCGGACTGGCGAAGTCGTTGAAGATCGAGTTCAACCGCCTCTGCAACCCAGCAACATCTTCAAACGAGGTACGTAATGGAACAAATCGAGTCATCGTCGTCATATCTACACTCCTAATGAATTCAAAAGTCTCAGAGCGGGTAACTTTCACCGCTCCGTTAATAGTTTGACGCATACATTCGTCAAAAGATGCATAAAATATGACTAAAACACACTCACATATTTCATGATTTCTTGTAAACCTAATAACAGATTGATAATGAAATAGTTATCGGACAAGAAGCTACCGAACACCGATTTCAACCCCACTAAAAGTGGCCGCCTTTTTAGCCTCCGCCTTCACTATTGCCTGAGAAGACACTCCCCCAACACCCTGTGCTAGCCTGACTTCCATGCGCGAGCTAACCGTTTTCGTAGGCGGCTCTACAGGCTCAGACCCCTACTCCCCCAGAACCTGGTCCGGCTCGTCCCAGTCTCTCCTCAAGACCATGGACGAGGCCAGCCTCCTCGACAAGGCCATCGGGCTCAAGCTTCCCCACCTCCAGAACTATTGGCTCCTCGCAAAGAACTTCACCCGCAACCGCGCCGTCTGGCGCAAGCACTTCTACTTCGACCCCGCCTACCGTAACGCCCTCACCCGCAGCGCCAAAGAAATCCCTGTCACCAGCCCCATCTGCCTCCAGATCGGCTCCATGTTCTCCCTCCCCACCGTCTTTCCCAACAAAAAGTGCATCTCCTACCACGACGGCAATCTCCCCGAGCTCCTCAACAGCGGCTTCGGCATGGAGGGCGTCTCCCGCAAGCGCATCGACCAGGCCCTCCGCTACGAAGAGGAGACCTCCCAGCAGATGGCCGCCATCTTCACCTTCAGCGAGTACCTTCGTCAGTCCTTCATCCGCGACTACCATGTCTCACCCGACAAGGTCTTCAACGTAGGCGGAGCCGTCAATCTCACCGAGATCCCTGCCCCTGCCCCCGACAAGGACTACGCCACCAACCGCATCCTCTTCATCGGCACCGAGTTCACCCGCAAGGGTGGTCCACAGCTCCTCCAGGCCCTCCGAATCGTCCGCGAGTCCATCCCCACGGCCGAGCTCCACATCGCAGGTCCCGCCCACCTCGACAACCTGCCCGCCGGAGTCGTCTTCCACGGCCACCTCTCCAAAGCCGACCCCGCCCAAAAGCAAAAGCTCGAGTCCCTCTTCCGCGACTCCACCCTCTTCGCGCTACCCTCTCTCTACGAGCCCTTCGGCATAGCGCCCCTCGAGGCCATGCTCTACCAACTCCCCTGCGTCCTCACCAACGCCTGGGCCCTCCGCGAGTGCGTCACCCCCGGCCTCAACGGAGACCTCGCAGAAAAGGGCTCCGTCGAAGACCTGGCCGCCAAAATCACCCAACTCCTCACCAACCCCGACCGCCTCGCCGTCATGGGCAAGCAAGCCCGTGACCTCGTCCTCACCCGCTACACCTGGCCCGCCGTAGTAAACCGCATGTCTTCCGCGATCGGAGCCCTATAAGCCGGCAGACGCCTCGTCACTCAAACGGCACAGCAGGTGGAAAACCCGGAAATCTACCACCCAATTCACCATAGACAAACCACGACAACCACACGATTCACCACATCCTGACCACGGAAATTGACGAAAATCCGCCAAAAATCAGCCTGCGCGGCAGATCAGGCACTTCAAATAATTTGTCTCCGGTAGAGTCAAAATACTCGGATGGTCCGGCGCAGCCCCTCTGATTTCAAGCACTTGCACCCTGCGTCCCGCATCCGAAGCCGCCGCAGCCACCACCTCCGTGAATATCTCCAACGGAACATGGTGCGAACAGGAGCAAGTCACAAGCGTCCCACCCGCCTGTAACATCTTGATTGCACGCAGGTTAAGCTCCTTATACCCACGCAGCGCCCCCTCCGCCGCACGCTTCGACTTCGCAAACGCCGGTGGATCCAGCACAATTGTGTCGTACTGCTCCCCATTCGCCTCATACTCGCGCAATAGTTCGAACGCATCTGCCTCAATCCATTCCACTTGCGCACCAAGTTCGGGATTGAGTGCAAGGTTCCGATCAGCGACTTCGAGGGCTCCGCGGCTGGCATCGACGCCCGTAACTTGTTGACAACGCTGGGCCATGTGAATCGCAAATCCGCCCTGGTAGGTACAAATATCCAGCGCTCGCCCGCGCGCGTATCTCGCTGCAGCAGCATAGTTTAGCCTCTGATCGAGAAACGCTCCCGTCTTCTGTCCAGCTCCAGCGTCATAGTGAAAACGAAGCCCATTGATGGTGAAAATGCTGGTAAGTTGTGGCAAATCGCTGGTAGCAGAGTGCAATGGCTCCCCCGAAGGCGCCGCAAGTTGCTCCAACTCGCGCACCTTAGGGTCCGGCCGTTCAAGGATCGTCGCCGGATTCAAGCGCTCTCGGATCACCTCCGTCAGGACCTGACGGACATCGTCCTGGGCCGTCCCTTGGGTTAGCAACTGCAAGATAACAAGATCGTTATACCGGTCCGCCACAATCCCCGGCAGGCTGTCGGCCTCCGAGAAGATCAGTCGGCACGCATCGTTTTCCATCGACTCCGGCGCGACCTCATCCCGCAGGGCCAGCGCCGCGATAACCCGCTCCCCAAGCTGCTGCAGATAGGCGTCCCGGGTCAACGCAGCTTCAGGCGAGACCATTCGCAGAGCGATCTGCGATGCCGCGCTGTACAGCGCCGTTCCCAGTGGAATCCCTCGGCTATCGGTCACCGTGACCAGCGCACCCGCCGCGATGTCAGTGGTCTCCATCGAAGGCACCAGCGACTCCACGTCCGACCGGTATACCCACAGATGTCCTGCTCGCAGGCGATCCGCCGCACGCCTCGTAATCACCGCTGCAGGCCCGTGCGGCTGGGCAGCAGCCACTCGCGGTCCCCGTTCATCCACTCTTCTCAACATGGGTTAATGGTCGCACAGTACCGCAGAGCCAGCAGTGTATGTCGGAAAACGCGTTGGGCGATGCCTTAAATACTGCGAATCTAGAATGATGCTGGGACTATTAGAGAGATAGGCAACAGTGAGGGTGCGTGCAAAAGGTTGATGTCGTGGTACTGGGTGGCGGGGCGGCGGGCATGATGTGTGCGATGGAGGCGGGACGGCGTGGGCGGCGCGTTGTGCTGCTGGATCATGCGGAGCGCGTCGGCAAGAAGATCCTGATCTCCGGCGGCGGGCGCTGCAACTTCACCAACATCCACTGCCGCGCGGAGAACTTTCTCTCGGAGAACCCTCACTTCGCGAAGTCGGCGCTGGCACGCTTCACGCCCGCCGAGATGATCGCCTTGATCGAGAAGCATGGCATCCGCTATCACGAGAAGACGTTGGGCCAGCTCTTCTGCGACCGCTCGGCGATGGACGTCGTCACCATGCTGGAGCGCGAGTGCGCCGAGGCTGGGGCGCGGATCATGGTGGGGGGGCGCGTGATCTCGGTCGTGCGCGATGGACAGTTTCTGGTCGAGACCACGGAGGGCGCGTTTCACGCTGAAGCCGTGGTGGTGGCAACGGGTGGACTATCGATCCCCAAGATGGGCGCGACGGGGTTCGGCTACACACTCGCCGAACAGTTCGGCCTGCGCATCGTGGAGTGCTATCCGGCGCTGGTTCCCCTCGTCTTCAGCGCAGAGGATCGCGAGCGGTGGTGCGATCTTGCTGGCGTCTCCGCTGAGGCTGTAGCCACAGCAGGAGTACGTCGGAGACGTGGCAGCTTCAAGGAGAAGATACTGGTGACGCATCGCGGGTTGAGTGGTCCCGCAGTATTGCAGGTGTCGTCCTACTGGCGCGCAGGCGAGACGGTGGAGTTCGACCTGGCGCCAGGCATAGCGGTAATGGAGCCGCTGCTCGCTCGCAATGCGCGGCGCGATCCGGCCGCAGCCGTACAGGCAATACGCGCCGCGCTTCCGAGCCGCATGGCGGAGCGATGGGTCGCGGTGCATGAGCCGAAGGATTGGACGAATGCCTCGCTGGCCGCCATGGAACAACAGCTTCATGCGTGGCGGATAACACCGGCTGGAACCGAGGGCTACGCCAAGGCGGAGGTTACCGCCGGTGGCGTGGACACTGCGGAGCTGGACGCGAAGACGATGGAGAGCAGGAAGGTACCGGGGCTCTACTTCATCGGCGAAGTAGTGGATGTGACAGGGTGGCTGGGCGGCTACAACTTCCAGTGGGCGTGGGCCTCGGGTGCGAGCGCGGGAAGAGCGGTATAGCCGATCGCAAGGCTACTTGACGATGAGCGTGAGATTGACGCTGCGGGTAAGTCCGGCACTGCTGGCGGAGGCGACGATCGTATAGGTTCCGCCAGGCGTCACTTGCGTTGGAGGTGTCGGGTCAGAGCCGCCTGCACCTGGAATAAGACGCCCGGAGCCGCAGCCTGCGAGGACGATCAGGCAACCCAACAGGGCGAGGCCTGGCAGGCGATGACGGCGCAGCGCCAGCAGGCTTAGCGGCAAGAGGGCCGCAAACCAGAGAATGCGAGACTGGCCTCGGCGAAGCGGCGGGGAAGAGGATGCGGTTGCGACGCCGGTGAGGACTGTGACAGAGATCGTCCTTATGCTTTCCAGCGCGACGCTGTCGGGTGTAACGGTGCAGGTCGCATTGGCTGGGGCTCCGGTGCAGGTAAATGTGGCGACTGCGGTGCCGGGAGTGAGTGGTGCTGGGGTAAGGAGCAGCGGGAAGACGGCGGACTGTCCGGAGTTGATGGTGACGGTGGTGTCGCCGTTCTTCTCCAGGGCGAAACCAACGCCTGTGCCGGTGAGTTGCAAGACATGCGGCGAATTGGGAGCGCTGTCGACGATGGTGAGGGCACCGGTTCGCAAGCCTCCAGCGGTCGGAGTAAAGGTCAGCCGCATGGTGCAGGCGGAGTTGGCGGCAAGGACTGCGTTCGGCCCGGATGGGCAGGTATTGGTGCCGGGCGCGATTGCGAAGTCGCTGGCACCAGTGAGGGTGGTACTGGTCAGCGTAAGTGGAAGGTCGTCGTTGTTTGTGAGCGTTACGATCTGCGAAAGGACGTTGACCCCGACGCCGGTAGCTGGGAAGTTGAGCACATAAAGGGGGGACAGCGAGACACCGGGTGGTGCGACGCCGGTGCCATTGAGCGCAACTTTTTGTGTGCGGCCATACTCATCTGAGACTGCGAGCGTTCCCGTAATCGGTCCAACGCTCTTCGGCTGGAAGGCCACGCTGATGGAGCAGCTGGAGTGCGCATTGAGGGAGGCCCCGCAGGAGTTGACCGCGGTAAAGTCGCCGCTGAGAATCTGCGCGGCGATGAGGCTGAGCGCAACGTCGCCCGAGTTGGTAAGCGTGACGACCTGAGCGGCACTGGCGGTACCGAGTTGCTGTGGCGCGAAGGTGAGGCTCGAGGGCGAGAGTGCGTCCGTGGCAGGTGACGTTCCGATGCCGATGAGCGAGGCGGTCTGGGTACCGGCGTCGTCGGTGATGGTGAAGGTTCCGTTGCGGGTTCCGGGCAGCCGCCAGGCTGATAACTGGAGCGTTGGGCAGGCTGGTGCCATAGACGCTCCAGCAGTTGGCGGTGGTACAGGTAGTGACCTGCGTGGTGACGTAGACGCCGGTGTCGAGCGCGATATAGAGGGTATTGGCGTCGTTGGGATCGACGATGACGCTGTTCGCCGGGGCGTTCGGCAGATTGCTGCTGATGTCGGTCCTGTGGGCTCCCGCGTCGATGGAGCGATAGAGATGCGACGCACTGATCGCGTTGCCGGAGAAGCCCATGATGGTGACATAGACTGTCTTGCCGGTGGCATCATGCGGGTCGACAGCGATCGATGAGAGATCGAAGCCACCAGGATTGAAGACGCTTGAAGCAGCACTGGCGACTGGCGATGCGGCGAGATCGGTCCAGGTGGTTGTGCTACTTGCGGTACCGGCAGCAGTGGTTGAGAAGAGATGGCCACCGAGCGAGCCACCACCATCGAGGACTCCTGCCATGCCAGCGTAGATCACTTGAGAGCCGGCGTTCTGTGCAGCGGTGGCCTGACTTGTCGGACCGCCCGCGGCAAGGGAACGGAGGACTGGGTCCGCGCTCGTGCAGGCTAAACCCGCAGAGCCGTCGAGCAGCTTGCTGATGGCATTCGAGGAGGACCATAATGTGCCGTCGCCGGCAGGTCCGCGCCAGATGCGGCAGGTCCCGATGATTGCGTTGGAAGAGCGAGCGGGATCGAGCAGCCAGGGAGCGTCGATCAACGAAGCATCGCTGCCAACCTGTGCGGGGCCGATGGTGGATGTGCCGGCGAAGTTCGCAGCCGTGCAGGCAGGGCCGCTGGCGCACTGGCGGATACTGACACCGGCACCAGTGGAGATATACCAGAGCAGTGGGTTGACGGGATCGATGGCGACGGTCCCGCCTTCGCCTGCAGAGAGTTGAGGCCAAGTTGTGGACGATGACGCCGAGGAGGTAGCCGCTGTGCCGTTCGCGCCGAGGCCGACCAGCAGCGTGGCGGGATCTCCGGGATCTTGTGCGAAGCTGACGATCTCTGCCAGCGAGCCCAGGCCACTGTTGAGGTTCTGGAAGTGCGTTGCGTCATCGGAAGAGCACGGAGTGGCCTGCTGGTTGACCCCATCGGTGGAGCGCCAGAGGCCACCGTCGTTGCCGATGTAGAGCAACGGTTGGGCCGATGTCGCAAGCGCGGCGACGGCGTGCTGTGCGGGCGCGACCTTGGCGGATGCGGCGCATCCATTGGTCGCATTCGTGGTATTGCGTAGGTGACAGCCGTCGGCAAGCGAGCAGCGGTAGAGATCGATCGTACCCGCGTAGAGGAGCGTGTCCTGGCTCGAGCCGCTGGGACCGGAAGATACGGCAGCCAGCGTCAGGTTGTAGTCGGCCTGCGGGATGACTATGCTGCCACTGCCGATCTCCAGCGCTGAGGAGGCCAGCTGGTTGCCAAAGGCAAGGGCGCTGGAGCAGCTTCCTCCAGAGAGAGCACAGGCATCCTGCCAGAGGCCCTGATCGAGATTGTTTCGGTCGACCGTGAGTGCGAAGGTGTCGCCCGTTACCGGCTGGACGGCTAACGCTCCGCGAAAGATTGGGCAGGCTATACTGCCAGTCGTATTGGGGCTGGGAGGGCAGGCTGTTGCGGTGAGGCCAGCTCCAGGTTGGTTGGCCAGACGCGTCCAGGTAATACCATCGGCTGACTCGTAGTAGCCGTGGTAGCGCACAGCCGCGTAGAACCGCTGGCGTATGGGATTCCAGACGACTGCGGTTGCGGCGTTGCCACCACGATTTGCACCCGAGGGTTGAGGCGTCTGTACCACCTGGCCGCCGTCCATCAGAATGCCCATCTGCCAGGTGACGCCCGCATCGGCCGAGTAGTACAGGCCCATGACGCTGTTAGTGGTGCTCGGAGCATTGACGAGAACGCCCTGCGCAGCCTGAGACACGGCGGCTACGACGGTTCCTGGGCTGGTGCTACTCCAGGCAAAGCCGGCGAATCCGAGGCCCGCAAAGGAGTGATTGCCGTTGACTCCATCCTGCGAGTTGCGTATGAGCGTCCATGTCAGTCCGCCATCGGCGGAGCGCAGAAGACCACTGCCGTAGAAGGAGTCGGACGAGTCATTGGGATCGCCTGTGCCAGCGAGCACGACTCCAACCTGAACGCTGACCGCCCCAATGCTCAGCGATGGAACGGCGGCGCTCCCGGCGTTGGGGCTGAAGACAGGGAGCGTATCCGTAAGAGGGGTAAAGGTCACGTTCGCCGCTGGACCGGCTGCGTTGGTCGACTTCCACACACCGCCCCCAGTCGTGCCAAGGTAGACGGTGTTCCCGGTTGCGTCCGCCGGATCAATCGCAATCGCGGCAACGCGACCCGTGACATTTCCATAGGCAGCGCTGGCAACCTGCTCCGGACCAAGCGGCTGCCACGCTGCGTTCAGACTGGACAGTCGCGGCAAGACCGCCTGCTGCGCGAGCATCGTTACGTGCTGCCGCCGAGCGACGTCCATGGCTTGTGCGGCGGAGGCGTTGCCAGCAAGCCTGCGGCCTCCGAGAAAATTCCGGCCCGTAAAACAGGCGAAGCTCGCCCCGCTTCATCCGCCGAAACCGCTTCAGCAAAAGAGGCCTGCGCCACCACCCGCATCGGCGTGAACAATATGCAGGAAGCGCCAAGCAGAAAAAAGAAGAGAATGTGACGGTTGCCAAAGCACCGAAAGCAGCGCGCGGATTGAGAAGACACGATCAGGCCCATAGCGTGCATTTCGGGGAGTGCGGACACCTGATCATGAGGCTGCAGGCTCGCGCCCGGCCAGTCAACGCAAGAGCTGGAGAAGAAGATCTAACGGTTCCAGAAAGGGATGAGAAAACTCTCATCCAGGTTGCCGGATCATTCCGTTTGCTATGGCTTCGCGGCCGCTTCGCTACGTCTCTAACAGCGAACGACTTTGGCAGAATCAATCGCGCGCGTGGCATTCCTGGAATCTACTACCAGCTTCGACTGCGCGACAATTTCACCATAGTTGTAGATGGAGTGATCGGTAAGGATCAGGACACAGTCAAAACGCCCAAGATCTTCGAGCGGGGTTGACTGCATCTGCAGGTCATATTTGCGGCCACTGCTCACGGTGGGGAAGAACGGATCGTTGTAGTGAACCTTCATCCCCAACTGCT
>Ga0193743_1000444_pt1 | contig 32618 bp, 22 predicted proteins | sample L2c2metaG_FD_143038 | JGI IMG/M metagenome (GOLD analysis project Ga0193743, IMG submission 143038) | Soil microbial communities from a riparian zone of the East river system, Colorado, United States - L2c2 | ecosystem: Environmental > Terrestrial > Soil > Riparian zone | place: USA: East River...
GATTTTTTTCTATAATTTGTTGGGAATTGCCGTGCTGTACCTCCATAAATTTTGTATAGATGTCATACTTACATATGTTTCGTAGAAAACCAGCTAGCACAAGGTCAGATTGGCATTTCACCGCTTTCCAAAACTCTTCGGAGAATTATGCAACATTCACCCGTTCGATCCATTATAATCTGGTCTTGGAAAGATCACCTTGCTTCGGGTCTAATAGAAGTAACTTATCCATCACTATTTCCTAGGCAATATTAGCTTATTTTGTAAGGTAATATCTTATTTCTTTTTATTTTATACTTTCACTTTCACATGTTTGCTGGAGCCTTACTAGTCAAGCTAGCCTAGGTGTTTAAATATCCTTAAAGACTTATAAACACAAAACTTTTGCAACAATGCTAATTATTACGATAAATTATAAATAAAAATTCTTAATTTGTTTTATTTAATTAAGCTAGTCAGTCCAGTCGCTTTCGCTAGGGCTTTAAACCTTGCTACTCCTATTAACTTGCTGACCCATTATGCAAAAGGTACGCCGTCATTTTATTATTAAAACTTCGACTGCTTATAGGGTTACTAATTCAAGTCTATTTCACTATGTTAATACAATACTTTTCAAACTTTCCTTTACAGTACTTTTCGCTATTGCTAAATTTATAATACTTAGCCTTAGAGGATGGTTCCCCTTTATTCCGACAAGTTTTCTCTCATCGTACTTATTTTTTAGTTTGATTATAAATCTACAGGACTTTCACCTTTTTTAGTTATCTTTATTTTATTGTGACATAAATATTGATAGAATTTCAATTTATAATTTTTACTTGGCTAATCCGATTTCACTCACCATTACTTTCGGAGTCTCGGTTGATTTCCTTTCCTTTCCTTACTAGAATGATTTGCTTCAGGAAGTTTTTATATAAAGGTTTCCCTTAGGATCGCCACATTATTTTTAATTCAAGCTTATATAATAATTATAAATAATATTATTAGAAGTTTATTGAATTTGTGGCTTTTGGCTTACACCTCCTTTTTTATAAATTTGCTAGTTATCCTTAATAACCCCTTTAAATTACTTTGATGTTATTACTATATTGTCATCGATACTTTTAAAGATTTATTTTTTGTAATTAGAGATCTTTTGTAATTATATTTATTGTAATAATATTACAAATTATAAAATAAATAATTAATATATCCTCCACCTCAAGCTACAGGCAAGGTTTTACACCGCAAGCCTTTAGGGCATAATTACATTTAACTTATATTACACTTCATTAAATTTTAATATTTTAATTTTAATTTAGTTAAATTATATATAAACGAGCACTTCCAGATTCGAACTGGGACCTCCTCAATTGACAATCGAGTACTCTACCTATTAAGCTAAGAGCCCTTACTTTTTTAATATTATGAATATTACTCTTTTATATTAGAATGCTTGAGATTGCTGTAAAATTATTAAAAGTTAAAAAACTATCACTCCCTCTTTTTTCACTTTTTAATTTTAGGCATTTCGATTTCAGACCAAATTTAATTGTAAAGTGGTAAAGTGTTGTTAAAATTTGTATAACTAGATATTTTACAAAAAGGGGGGTATATTTTTAGTTGATTTTGGGCTAAATTTAAATTCTACTTTTTGAGTTAAATTTCTTTAAAATTTACTAATTTATTGAGGTCTACTAAGACGGGTCACCTAAAAAGTTAAATAAAAACCATTTATTACTACTACTGGGCCAGTGGCCGGTGTATTATTTGTTTAGGCATTTCGATTTCAGACCTAATAAATTGCAAGACCACGGTGGTGCAACAATACGTTAAGTAAATATCTTGACTAAGATTAGAATAATTATAAAGATTATTCATTTACTACTTAACTAAATAAATTTAGGTTGTCTATCAGTGCGATAGATAGTATTCTATGTGCTTAATAAAAAGCCTTCAACCTTCGGATTACATAGTACCTTGTTCCCTCTATATCTTAATCATTTATTTGATTAATATTGAGTTATGAAAAGTTACATTATCTACCTCTATGTTTTATGCAAGTGGGAATATTAATTTATTTGAGATAATAGTCAATTTTTAAAAAGAATCTTGATTAATGTAAGATTAAATATTAATATTTAATCCAGGGGCTGAGGGTGGATGTAACCTTTAAATAGGTGAGGCAGTTACATTAATTATAAAGAAATGAATTAAAACAAGCTATTTGGATTTAATTCAGAGTTACACTATCTATAAATTAAAATATAATTTAATTAAGGGTGTGTCCCTATCTTCAAAGTTATTTTGGAGACTTAACGTAATAATTTATTGTTAATAGATAGGTACAAACAAAGTTTTAATTTTAACTGTGTTAAACAGAAATTATTTCAATGTATATAAATAGAGGAGCTTTATTAAACATCTTAAAATTTTTAAAAAAACTATATTTTTTCTTAAATAAACATTTCTATTTAGTAGTAATTGTTTCAACTATAAATACATATAGAAAAACTAAATATTATAGAGTTATTGCTTGGATAGTTAAAGTTTTTGTATATGCTAATATTATATTAGGAGTTGGTTATGTTTTATATTTTTCAATTTCAGAACATTCTTTAATTAATGGAATAAATATTTATAGAGATTTAATATCAAATTATATAGAAATGTTTAAAGATTTTTGTATTGATTTAATTAATATAGATATTGAAAAAAATATTAAAACAACTATTCACAATAGAACAGCTATTAAACAAGAAATCAGAGAAGAAATTAGAGAAATTTTAAAAACTGATGTTAAAGAGGCTATGAAAGACTCATTTAAAGAAGTTATAGATGAAGCATTAGATAAAATTAACGAAAATGAAACTTCTAATAATAATACAATTAAATATTCAGTTTTAATTGGTGGAGCAATCTTTTTAAGTTATTTCATCTTTGTTTTACCGGGAACTTCTATTTCACCTATAGAATTAAATCAATATAATTGGTTTAATCAATCATTAATTGAATTAAAAATAAATATTATAAATTATTTTAATAAACCTACAAACCCAGGTTCACCTGGTAGTTCTGGTATTAATAACTTTAATACTACAACTTCTATAATTTCCCCAGTAATTAGTGAAAGTTCTAATTCAATAGGACAATCAACTATAACTCCTAATACACCTAGAGTTTTTCATTCTATATTTAAAACTGGTGTAGATGTTGCTACACAAACTAATACTAATTTAGTTAATACTGTTGCAACACAAACTAATTCAAATTTAGTTAATGTTTCTACACAAACAGTTTTAGATGGTAAAACTGTTAGTAGATCTATTGAAGCTATTAATATTTTTGGAGATGTTTTTGATCAAGAATGTCAAGAATTAATAAGTAAAGGTGCAAATGATGCAATTAAAAATATTACAGATTAAAAGATTATTTAACCCCTGAAATTCAATTACTTAAAAAATAAAATTTTTAAATTTAATAAAAAATAAAAATATTAAAAATCTTTACCCCCACTCAATAAATATTTTTAAATATAGATAGGTTAATGATTTATTCATATTATATATAATCTCGGATTAATTAGAATCTCGGATGACTTTTACAGAAAATTTGATCGTAGCCCATCCCATCGGTGCAAATTTTTATTTTCTGGGATTACACTTTTTTTTTGTTTAAATTAAATTAAATATTAAAATTTTCCCTGTAAATGTTAAGAAATCTCTTTTTAAGATTATGTTATTTTATAAAATGTTCAAATTCATAGCTTATCTATTCCAATATTAACTAAAGATATAGATGAATTTGTAAGATGTGGATATTATGGTGGTGGTACTGATTATTATAAAGCTTATGAAACAAATTTGAAATATTATGATGTTAATAGCTTATACCCTAAAGCTATGAAAAATCCTATGCCTTTAAATTTAATAAAAATACATAAAAATATGATTGATATTAAATTAGAAAATTTCTTTGGTTACCTTAAAGTTGAAGTAACTTGTCCAAAAACTATGCTAAGACCAGTTTTACCATTTAAATTTGAAGGTAAAACTATTTATCCTACTGGTAATTGGATTGGAATTTACTTTTCAGAAGAATTAAAAGCTGTTCAAATGTTAGGATATCAATTTAAATTAATTGAAGGTTACGAATTTAGTAAAGCTAATTTATTTAATAATTATGTAGATCATTTCTTTAATATTAAAAAAACTAGTACTGGTGCTCAAAAAGCTATAGCTAAATTACATTTAAATGGATTGTATGGTTATTTCGGGAGAAGACAAGATCTTATAGAAACTGTAAATGTTGATAATAATTCATTACCTAATTATTTAAGTACTAGAATTGTTAAAGAATTATTTAAAATTAATGATAATTATTCTACTTTATTACTTTCAGATAATATTAATCATAAAGTTTTAAGAAACTTAAATATGATTTGTGAAAGTAATATTAAATCTACTAATAAAATTGTAATGTCTAACGTTGCTGTTGCTGCTGCTGTGACTGCTTATGCTAGAATTCATATGATTTATTATAAACTATTACCTGGGACTGTATACACTGATACAGATTCAATATTTACTACAGATATTTTACCAGAATTCTTAATTGGTTCTGATTTAGGATTAATGAAAGATGAATTAAATGGTAAAATAATTCAAGAAGGAATCTTTTTAGGTGTTAAAAAATATGGTTATTGGTATCTAGATGATAAAGGAAATCAAATTGAAGCTTCTGTTTTTGCAGGTGTTAAAAGAAATTCACTTTCCTTTAATGAAATCATTGATTTATTTAAAGGTTTTAAATTACATAAATCTATAGATAATAGATTTTATAAATCATTTAACGATTTAAACATCTCAATTAAATCAGCTAATATTTCTATTCAAAAATCTGATAGAAAATTATTAGTTGATAATGTTTATATTCCTCCACATATTATAAATGGGAGAATTATTAATCCTTATAGTATAGGAGGGAATAAATTCAATTACTTAAAAAATAAAATTTTTAAATATTATAAAAGCCTCAAGTGTTGTTACAGCATTGTATGTTTCCTCTAACAATTATTTATGATCATCTAAATCTGGATTAATTAAATGTAAAATTAAACATCTTAAACTTTTATCATATTTAATTTAATTAAAGTTTAGAAGGGAAGGGTAATTTTACTACTAATTTTACAAGAGCGAGGTGACTCGAACACCTACCGATGATTTTGGAGATCGCCATACTAACCAATTGATACTACACTCTTATGAGTTAATTTAAGAATCTCTTTTAAGATTATTAAAAATAAATTAATTAAATTTTCTAGCTTATTACACTTTTATAATCCTTTGCTTTATAAATTAGCAGTTGCTAAGCGCGCTGCGGTGTGGAGGGGATAAATTTTATATATTAAATTAAAAAAAGATATGTCCTATAGTTACAGTAATACTAAATGAACCTCTTTTATTTTTATTAGAAAATCTAGCACTATCAACAAATTGAGCTTTACCTCTAGCTAAAGTACCTCTTTGTATAGTTTTAACAGTTTTTCTTGGTATAACTCTTTGTGTTAATAATCTACCAGCTACTCTCAATTTAAAACCAGATAAGTAAGAAGGTATAATAGAATATTTATTAATAAATTTATTAGTTTTTTTAATTTTAGCAATTCTAAATAATTTTTTAATAATAAATCTAAGTTTAACAATATTACTAATTAAACCAATCATATTAGATAAGATATTACAATCATAATAAGGATAATGTAATCTATCTAATTCTAATTCTACTGGTTTTTTATATATTTTACTTAAATTTAAACATAGAGATTGTAATTTATCATTATTATTTAATAATATATTATTAGAATAAAATTTATTTAAATAATAAAATAATTGAATAACAACTTTATTAGGAGTAATAACAATAATAGGTTTACTTATTAAACAAGACAGAGATAAAAATGTAGATTCTAATAAAGTAAATACATTTTTATTTATTCCTACACTGCTATTTAGTATTCCTTTATTATTTTTATTAAATTGATATACAATATTTTGATATTTTACAGTTTCAGAATTATATTTAGAAATAGATTTAATATATTTATTAATATTTATTTTTATTTCTTTTTTTACTTCTTGATTATTATTATTTAATATATTTCTATTTATTAATTTTATAGTATTTCTACTAATTTTTACTTTATTATTTTGTGATCCAGCCATTGTATAAGCTAAAGCTGGTGAACTAGCGGTTGCTAAAGTATTATTTACTTCAGTATTTACTTTTGTTTTAGGTTCTAATATACTGAATTTATTATATTTATTTTTATTTAAAAATAAATATAAATAATTATCATAAATTTTTACCCATAAAATATTTTTATTAAATATCTTTTTATATGATAATAATTTTTTATTTTCAGAATTTGAATTTTCGGAAAGAGAATTAATTACATTTCCAAATAAAGGTGCTAAACTTGATTTATTGTTTATTATATTCATTAATATTTTTTTTTCCTGGCGCTCAACCTCTTGCTATTGCAGGAGGAAATAAATATTTTATTTGAGCAGGATTACAATTTAATACAAAGACTAAGTATAATAATTAAATTACTTAGTTATTTAATATTCCATACTATTTAAACGTAAACATTTTTCGATTTACTATTTTAAAATTAAAATAGATGTTTAATATAATTGATACCTTATTATATATAAATATTAAATATTTGCAGATATAATTTTTAATTATTTTTAGTATCTATTATTTAATCTACTCTTTTATGTTAATATAAAATACTATTTAGCTTATATTATTGTTATATTTCTTAAATTTATTAATTAATTTAAAGATCATTGGACTAATTTAAAGGAGTGCCTGCTTTCCTTACTAAAGCTAGAGTGCATGCATAGGTAACTTTGCTATATGAATCCTTATGCGCTAGGATGGAATTACAGTGCCCTCTATCTACTAAAGACTAAAGCTTTTGGATGCTGGTTTCTAAATTTGTGGGGGAAAATTATTAAAAATATTTTAATTAATTAAACATTAAGATTGTACAGGTAACATTTTAAATGCATGAAATGGAATAGGACTTTTTAATGACCATTCTAAAGTATGAACATTTTGTGTGTCACCATTAAATAGTACAGATGAAGTAAAGAAAGAAGGTACAGCCCAAGGGTTATTTGAAACTTCTTTACCATTAGCGAATAGGTCATAAATAATATAACCAAATAAGATAGCAGAAACTAATGAAATTAAGGAACCTAAACTAGATACAGCATTCCATCCTGCATAAGCATCAGCATAATCAGGGATTCTTCTAGGCATTCCAGATAATCCTAAGAAATGTTGAGGGAAGAAAGTTAAGTTAACCCCAATGAATAAAAGCCAGAAGTGAACATTACCTAAGAATTCATTATATGTTTTACCTACAATTTTTGGAGTCCAATAATAGAATCCTGAGAATAAACCAAATACAGCACCCATAGATAATACATAATGGAAGTGAGCTACAACATAATAAGTATCGTGTAATGCTATATCTAATGAAGCATTAGATAAAACTACTCCTGTTAATCCACCTATTGTAAATAGAGCTAAGAAACCTAATGTAAAGATTAATGGTGTTGTAAATCTTAAACTTCCACCATATAAGGTCGCTAACCATGAGAAGATTTTAATTCCTGTTGGTACTGCAATTACCATTGTAGCTGCAGTAAAGTAAGCTCTAGTATCAACATCTAATCCTACAGCAAACATATGGTGACTCCATACTAAACATCCTAATATACCAATAGATAACATAGCATATACCATTCCTAAATAACCAAAAATGGGTTTACCAGAAAATGTAGATACTACTTGACTAACTATACCAAAAGCAGGTAAAATTAAGATATATACTTCAGGATGTCCGAAGAACCAGAATAAATGTTGATATAATATTGGATCACCACCTCCTGCTGGATCATAGAAGCTAGTATTAAAATTTCTATCAGTTAATAACATTGTTATAGCTCCAGCTAATACTGGTAATGATAATAATAATAATACTGCTGTAATAAAAATTGACCATACAAATAAAGATACTTTATGTAAACTCATACCATTTGCTCTCATATTTAATGCTGTAGTAATGAAATTTATAGCACCTAATAATGAAGATATTCCAGCTAAGTGTAAACTAAAAATAGCTAAATCTACTGAAGCACCTGAATGAGAAACAATACTTGCTAATGGAGGATAAACTGTCCATCCAGTACCTGCTCCATTTTCTACTAAAGCACTTAATAATAATAAGATTAATGATGGCGGTAATAACCAAAAAGATATATTATTTAATCTTGGGAAAGCCATATCTGGTGCTCCTAAATGAATTGGTAAAAAATAATTCAATTAAACATATTCTTTCAAATATGATTGGACTATATCTTCACCCAACTAATTTGTAAATTATATTGGGGCGTTACGTGTAGTCTCTGAGGATCCTACTTGTTCTATATAAAATTTATTTAATTAAAACGTGGGAATATTTATTAAATATTTTTAATAAGCATAAATTCTTTACTTTCTAGTAAATTAATTAGTAGAAAGATTTAAATAAAGAATCATTAATTAACACTAGGCTCGGATAGCTATTATAGAAAGAATAAATAAATATTCCTGATACTACAAAAGCTATTGCAACTATTTCAAATGAATCATAGTTAAAGAACATTGTTATATTTAATTTTTTAATTTGTACACCTATGCTTATACTTAATTATTATTTAATAAGAATTACATTTGAAGTAATAAATAATAAAAAAATAAAATTAAAGTATAGAATAAACTAGTAAATTGTTTATTATAGGTTGCTTATAAAATGATAATAAATAAACCACCCGTCATTGCAGCAGGCACGCCACTTTACCTTATATTTATTATTATAATATATTTACTTTTAGGATATTTTGGTTATTTTTTAATTAAATATTTATATAGAACTATGGTTTCCTGCGGATTATCCATTTATTGTTAAATTAATTTAACAAACATTAATCTTAATTATTAAGATCACTGTATACTTAAATCTAAAAATATTTAAGTTTTCAGTTAATTCTATAAGATTACTTTAGGAACTTCCCGCATATAGTAACGTAATAAGAATGACTTTACAGTCAAACACGGCAATTATTTTTTATCTTTATTCTTTTCATAATCTAAATAATTATTATTGTGTAAATGATCCCATACAAAAGTTGTTCTTGTCTTATTAAAATCAGTTCTAATTTTAATAGCATTATCAAGATACGATGTTGTAAGACTATTTAAATTTTGTAAATTTAAAATATAATTCCAATCCTTATAATCTAAAAATTTAGAAGAAAGAAGAGGGTATTTATTAAAATAATCACAAACTTTAGAATTACTTAATTTATTATGACTTACTACAATAAAACTATAAAAAATTTTATCGTTAATAATTCTAGATCTACTATAAACTGTTACACCTAAATATAAACCTATTTTAGATATAATTGAAAAAAAACTTACTTTATTTCCTTCTGTATCTAATTTATGATAGTTTTGATTAATTTCTAATCTATAAGTTAATAGTACTCTTGTAGAATTTTTATTGGTTCTTTTGTGTATATTAATAGAAAAATTTCCATCAGCATCTGTAAAACCACTTAACCAAGCATTACTATCTATTGGTGAAAAATCTAAAGGTTTATTTTCAAGTACACTAATTTTATTTAAAATCAATTTAGTACTAGGAAGTAATTTATTAATATCATTATTAATTAATATATAATTATTTAACCAATCTATAGTTCTATTTAATGCTTCTATTTTTGGTGTTCTCATAAAACCATTTATTATAGAAACTATAGTAAATATACTAACAATATCTTGTATTTGCCATAAAACATAACCTCTTTCTGGTTTAATTAAAACTTGACCACATTTAGTTATATTTTGTAAATAATTAGCTAAAGGTAGATCAGCTTTTTTAAAAACTATAATAATTTTAGGTGTAAATTTTTTAGTAGTACTATTAGGATTATGAACACAAATTGTTCCATCTCCTTCTATTAAACCAGCTAAATAAGGTCCTATTTGTGATCTTAATAAATTAATATTTATATTTTGTGGAATTGTATTTTTACTACAATAATTTTTATTTAGATTTAATAAAATATTTTTTATAAATATTCTTTTTTGAGAATAAATTCTGTCAGATAAAATATTAAACAAAGATGTGGATTTAAATTTACCGAATCCACCTACTAAAGCAGGCATAACCATAAAGAAGATCATTAAGAAAGCATGAGCTGTAATGATTACATTAAATAATTGATGATCTCCTTGTAAAAATTGCACACCTGGTGCTGATAATTCTAATCTAATTAAAACTGAAAAAGCAGTACCAATCATACCAGCAAATGCAGCAAAAATAAGGTATAAAGTACCTATTTCTTTAGCATTCGTAGAAAATAGCCAATGCATTTTACATTATACTCTTTCACCTTTTAGCTCGTTATTTAATTAATTTTTTTATTTTATTAATTAAAATTACATTGTGTAAATATTTTTATTTAAATATATTTTTAGAGAATAAAAATTAATTATAGAATAATTAAGATTATCACACTTAATCGTTGATATTATTTTTTATATTTCTATTTTTTTTAAGTTATTATACTTGTGTTTTAAATTTAATAATTAGTTTGCTTACTTCTAAGAAATTATAAAATTTAATAAGTCGCAGCCCCAATATAAATTAGGAATTTTTTAACAAATGCTTCCAACCTAAGCTAGAGAGCTGAAGCCTCCTAAGCAGGGAAAAGTCTAATAACTTAATCACCCTTTTTTATATTGCCGGAATAGAGGTGAGTCGAACACCTAAGGGTCTCCCCGAACAATTAGCAATCGTCTTAACTTACCAATGTAAACTATTCCTTTTTATGTTTATTTTTAATACATTGCTTGCCTTGCTAAGGCCTAGTAAAGTGAGGCGCAAGGTATAGATAAATAATAATTATTAATTATATTTATTTAAAATTTATAATTAATTAATATTAGTCTTTATCAGATTCGAACTGACACTAACTACGTGAAGGGTAGTCGTACGACCATTATACTAAAAGACCTTAAATATTTTTATATAGTTTTTAATTAAAAAAAGATAGAGCGACATTAGGAATTGAACCCGTTCTAGCAGATAATGAGACTGCTGTGCTACCTTTACACTATATCGCTTGCGGAACACTATATTTGTAATATTTTACGAACAAAGAGACTTGAACTCTTAAGGAATTACTTCCACTCCTGCTTAAGAGGAGATTGTTTACCAATTTCAACATATTCGTTTCGTTTATATATATGTTATCTCTTTTAAGAATATTTTTTTTTTAATTAAAGGCATCAAGAGGAATTGAACCTCTGAAAAAAGTATTAACAGTACCCCGCATTAACCACTCTGCCATGAAACCTTACTTTAATTAATTTTATATTAATTATATGGTAGGCGCGACTCGAACACGCTATATGTCTCCCACCCAAAGGGAGCGACGAACCAGTTTGTCATCTACCATTATTTTTTAGATACTTTTATTAAATATATTATTATATTTATTATATATTACTTTTATAGGATTTAATTTATAATTAGATAAAATAGAAAGCACAATTTTTATAGCTTAGCTTCCAAGCCTTGCTTTAGCATAGTAGTGTAGAGGACAGGCAGACTAAAATAAAAAATAAGAAATAAGATGGGGGATAAATAATAATTAAAATTCATTCTAAATTAGAATAATAAAGTAGATACTGAAACATGTAGTGATTCTAAGATAATATTAGGGAATATTCCTAAGATTATAGTAGGTATTAATAATGTTATTAATAAAATAAATTCTCTTCTTGAAACATCTTTATAAGGTTTTAAATGAGGAGAATAAGCTCCATAAGAGATTCTATTATATAAATAAATTGAATAACAACCAGAGAACACAATACCAGTAGCACCTAAAGCAGAAATTATAGGACTTCTTTCCCAAATACCAATTAGAGATAATTGTTCACCTAAGAAGTTTAAACTTAAAGGTATACCACTATTACATAAAGTAAAAATAAAGAATAATATAGTAAATACAGGCATGAAGTTAACTAATCCTCTAATATAACTAATTATTCTTGTTCCAGTTCTATCATAAATTACTCCACCAACACAAATAAATAGAGCAGGAGAAACAAAACCATGGGCTAAAGATAATAATATAGCTCCTTCAATACCTTGAATATTATTAGAAAATAATCCTAATATTACTACAGCCATATGAGCAATACTTGAATAAGCAATTAAAACTTTAGTATCACCTTGAATTATTGTAGCTAAAGAAGCATAAATTAAAGTTACAATGGCAATAGTTTGTAATAAAGGACCAAAATAATTACATGCATCAGGTAAAATATTTAATAAAACTCTAATATAACCATAAGTAGCAAATTTTAAAACTGTTCCAGCTAATAAAATAGAACCAGCTAATGGACTATCAGCATGAGCTCTATATAACCAACCTGTAAATGGCCATAATGGTGTTTTTATTGCAAATGCTAATAAAAATGCTAAAAATAATATTTTTTGATTTTCTAAACTAATTTCATATAATGATATTAATTGGAAATCTGTTGATCCTATATAACTATATATTTGTAGTATAGCTAATAACATAAATAAAGATCCTGCAAAAGTATATAAAAAGAATAAATAAGCTGATCTTATTCTAGCTGGACCTGAACCATATACTATAATTATTACAAATAATATTGGTAATATACTTTCGAAGAAAATATAAAATAAAAATAAATCTAATACAGTAAATAAACAAATTTGTAAACTTTCTAATATTAAGAAAGAAATTACAAATGTTTTAACATTTTCTGTAATATTTTTATAATTAGATAATAAAGCTATAGGTGTTAAAAATGTTGTTAATAGTACATAATATAAAGAAATACCATCGATTCCTAAATTAAAATGACAAAAACTTAATTGATTATATTCATATACAAATTGTATTTGATTTGTACTTGAATCAAAATTTATCCATAAAATTATAGAAACAAAGAAATTAATTAAAGAAGTAATTAATGCTATATTTCTTATTTGATTTTTACTATTGATTGAAATTTCTTTTATAGGTAGTAAAAATAAAGAACCTAATAAAGGTATTAATATTAGTAATTGAATCATTGTTTTTTTTTATATTTATTTTGTTTATTACCTTATTCCTTAACTTATATTGCTATAACCCGGACATTAAAGCAATAGTGATTCTAGATGATCTAAATTTCAAATTTAGTTAAGGGGAATGGAATTTTCTTAAACTATTTTATAAATTATTTTATTTATAAGGAATTATTACATAATGTTTTATTTAATATGTAATAATTTTAATTAAATTATGATTATTTATTATTTTTATTTAATTAATTTTATAAGTAAATTATTTTTATTTTACTTCTCTTTTATTTTAAAAATAACTTAGTAACGAAATTCTGATTAAACAAAACTATAACTAATCGGGAGGTTAGAATACAAGTGGGATAAGTTTACAAAATTAAGTCTTTGAAAGAGCAATAATGAAGTTTCATAGATAAAGACAATAAAGTAAAATCGAGCTAAAATTTAAAACAAAACTATCTTTATAAAAACAATGGTAAAAATCAAAAGTTATCCAATTATTAGTAACCTTACATTAACTAATGAATTATTAGTTAGTTATATTAAAAACTTTTGGATGGATATCTTTAATGATATCAAAGATACAAGCCATTTAATGCTAATGTGTAAAGTTAATTTCGCTGACGAAAAAACTGGTTACAGAACTTTAGGTCATTTAAGAAAAGTAAATTTCAATGATAAAGAATTATTTATTGATTACTTAACAGAAAGATTAACAATTTTAAATGATTCTTATGTAGCACTTTCAATTTCTAATATAACCTTTTCATATGTAATCAAAGAGGGACAATGTAACGATAGCGATAGAGCACTATTACAAAATCTAGATGAAAAATTAAGTATAAGCCATAACTTTAATAATATGAGATTACCTATTTCAATGAATCCTAGTGATTATGGAGAAATAATATTATCTAATTATATACAAGTTGAAGGTGAAAACTATCAAAGATTTATTGTAAATGGTGGTTCTAAAACTTATCAAATAGATGTTTCTAATAATGGTTTAATAAATAAAGTGAGTATTTTAGGTAAAATAAATTTATCATGGATAGATACTAGAGTAGATAGTGAAAACCTTGATTATTTTAAAAGAGAAATTGGTAAATCAACAATTTACTTCATGGATGGTAATATAATTTTAAGAAAACAGTTATTACCATCTAAAGCTTTTAAGAGTTCAAAAATAGATACAAATTTATTTAATAATTTCTATACTATGGATATTGAAACAATTAAAGAAAATGGTAAATTAATACCTTATTTAATTTGTGGATATGATGGTAATGACTATATTACTAGTTTTGGTAAAGATCAAAAAACTTTATTTAAAAATTTCTTTGATCAATTAATATCTAAAATTAAACCTGGTTCTAAAACATATATTTATGCTCACAATTTTTCTGGTTTTGATGGAATATTTACTTTAAAACAGTTATTAAGTTATGGTAAAGTTACACCTTTATTATTTAATGGTAGATTAATTTCTATTAAAGTTAAAATTACTGGTGATAATAAATCAGATACTAAAACAATAGAATTTAAAGATTCATTTTTATCATTACCCTTATCATTAAGAAAATTATGTTTAGCTTTTAATGTTGAAATTCCTAAAGGCTTCTTTCCATTTTTATTATCAAATATCTATTATTCAGGTGTAATTCCCAAATTTGAATATTGGACTGGTATCTCTACTTCAATATATGAATCTCTTGTAACAGGTAATAAGAATAAAATGTGGAATTTTCAATCAGAATCAATTAAATATTGTAAACTAGATTGTAAAACTTTACATGAAGTAATAGTTAAATTTAATGAATTAATATTTAATCAATTTAAAATTAATATACATAAACATTTAACTTTACCTGCCATTGCTATGAGAATTTATAAAACTCATTATATGCCTAAAAATACTATTTATCAAATGTTAGGTAAACCAGAGTGGAATATTAGAGATTCATATACAGGAGGTGCTGTGGATGTATATATCCCACATAATAGAATATCGGGTTTATTAGATAATATAAAATCTAAATTTATTAAATTATTTTATTATGATGTAAACAGTCTATATCCTTATGTTATGGCATATTTTAATATGCCTATTGGTCAAGCAACTTCTTTTGAAGGTGATATTAGAAAAATTGATTCTGGTGCATATGGTTACTTCTATTGTAAAATTTCTAGTCCTCCATTTTTAGATCATCCAATCTTACAAAGAAGAATTAAAACTTCTGATGGTGTAAGAACAATAGCTGGTTTAGGTTGTTGGGAAGGATGGATTAATTCTGGAGAAATGGATAATGCAATAAAATTTGGTTATACATTTGAAATTATCAAAGGTTATCAGTTTAAAACAGGTAATGTATTTAAAGAATATGTTTTAAAAATGTATGATTTAAGACAAGAATATCCTAAAACACATGCTATGAATTTAATTGCCAAACTTTTAATGAATAGTTTATATGGTAAATTTGGTATGAAATTAGAATCTACTGAATTATCTATATATGATTGTTCTACAGATCTAGGTAAAGATAAATTAAAATCTGATATTGAATGTCATCAAGAATCTATTCAAGATTTTATTAAAATAGATGATCATTTTTTAATTATTAGAGATTCTATGTTATCTTTAAATTACGATCAAAAAGAAGAAATGTTTCATGGACAGGATATTAATATTGCAATTGCTTCGGCTATTACTGCTGGTGCAAGAGTTCATATGTCTTTAATTAAAAACAATCCTGATTTTAATCTTTATTATTCAGATACTGATAGTGGAGTAACTGATAAACCTTTGCCAGAATTTATGGTTGGAAGTAAATTAGGTCAATTTAAACTAGAACACACTATTAATAAAGCTGTATTCTTAGCTCCAAAAGTTTATGGTTTAGTTGATTTAGAAGGAAATGAAATTATTAAAGTTAAAGGTATTAATCATGAATTAGCTTCTGATATTTCTTATAATAATTTAGAAACTCTTCTTGTTAAAGATTCTTCTAGAGAATTCACACAAGAAAAATGGTTTAAAAAAGTTATTGAAGGTGAAATAACTGTAGTAGATATTGCTTATACTTTAAAAACTACTTCTAATAAAAGATTTCCTATCTATATAAATAAAGATGGGTTCGAAATTTATAACTCAACTAGACCATATAATTATGATGAAATAACTTCATCTAAAAATAATTAACCCCATTTTATAAACATTGCAAATATTTTAAATTTATTTTGTATTGGTCTAGATAAACTATTATTAAATACACAGGCTTGCCTATAAACTATGTAACAATTGAAGTCTGTAAAATTAATAAATTTCATAATATTCAATATCCTAAAGGAACTTTTTAAAAACAATGTTAAATAATTTTATAAATTATTATGTTTTATTTATTTTCATTTTTATTATTATTAATATTTTTATTAGACTTTATAAGTATTTTATATTTAAATACAATAATTCTAATATTTTTAGTATTACTGTAGAAAAATTTGTTAACATTAACAATTATAATGTTATGAATATTTTTACGTTTAAAAGTATTTCTTTAAATTCTTCAGTTTGGAAAAGTAAAAAGACTTATTTATCTATGTTGAAAGCAGTTTTATATATTATAAATAAGGATTACTCATTCAAATCAAAAATTTCTATAGTTTTCTTTGAAGTAAATCCTGTAAGTAATAAATATAATTCTATTTCAGACGGATTGATTATTAATTTAAATGATCTATCTTCTCATGTTGTTATTTTTAATAGAATTAAATGGAATAAATTTGCATTTGATAATGATTTAATCTCTAATCATAATAATATAGTTATTGTGATTAAATTTTTATAATTTTCTAATTAAATTTAGTAACGATTATTTATTTATTTAATGAATAATGATTTTAACCCCATAATTTTAAGATTTATCGGATTTGAACTGATATCTATAACTTAAGAATGTTAGAGCTTTAACCATTAAGCTAAAATCTTGTAATGATTATGTATTGGTCTATATGTTGTGATATAAATATTTACTCTTTTATACATATTATATTGTATTCTTAAGATTTTTTGAAATAAAATCAAATTTTAAAATTCTTTTTATTATTTAAAATTAAAATTAAAATTAAAATTATCTAAAAGACCTCGATAAACAGGTGTTCGGTCTTATTAGATATACTATGATTAATTATAATAATTATAATAAATAAATATCTATCAAATACCTAATAACTAATTAAAATATAAATAAATAATCTTCCCCCCTTCCAGATCCTTCTACTAAACCTTTCCATTATGATGAAATAATTAAAAAATATTATTTTACCCCTACTACTTTACCATAAGTTAGTATATGTTTTAATATAAAAATTCCATCAAATCCTCTAATAAATTATATTAATTATAAATAAAATATTAGACTTTTATCCACTCCCCTGCTTTAGCTCCGGGGCCTTAAGCACATAGTAAATATGGAATTAATTTACTGTCATAACTAATAGTTTCAATGTCCCTAGTAAAAATTTTAGATATTAATAAACAAGGGGAAAAATAATATTTATTTTAAATAAAATTAATTAAGCTTTTTGACTTAATTTTGTTATATACATTCTTATAACTTGTTGAAAAGTAAATAAAGGTAAAATGTATTTAGAAAATACATAAATTAAAACTAATAAAGTTAAGAATGAAAATGATAATTGATTTAAAAAATAAAATGGAATTAATTGTGGCATTCTATTTAATTTATTTGATTGCTTTGTTCTAGGCTTATAGCACCTGCTAATTTAGAAAGCAAGGCTAAGAAACATAAGTAGAATTAAAGCTATCTCTATAATTATTATAAAAAATATATATAGTAATATAATAATTACAATAAATAGAAATTTCTATTTATAAATTGAGATATTAAGGAGTATCTTTAAAGATATTATAAAATATAAAAATATTCTAATATAAAGAGTAACCCTAGCTATGTACCAAGGATCCACCTCCGCAGGATGGGGGATAAAATGTTTTAGAAAAAATATGAGAAAATAGCTTCAAGTTCTTCAAGTACTGCCATTACGTTATCGAAGTTTATACTTGCAGATTGAGCTTCTAACATTTCTAAATGTTCTTGGCTTTCAAGAGCCACATTTAAATTAGCATCAGTATCTGTAACATCAAAGATTTCTGCTAATTCAGGGTTAGCTCTAAAATCTTCAGGAGTTATTGTAACGTCCGTAGGTAAACCTTCTTGAACTCTTGTTGTATCTATTTGTCTTTCCATATTAACACCATCTACCTGAGGTATAGTCTTAATTATATAAATTGTCATAGCCATACATGTTATGGTAATGGCAAGGGTCAAAGCCAACAGATTATTTGAAACCTGATCTACTGCAGCAGTTAACATTAAATTTTTCAAACTTTTAGTAAGTTTATAGTGTCTATAACATATCGAGATTTTAATTATTAAACTAAATACTTCTTTTATAGATATTAATTCTTTAAAACTATATGTAACTAAATTATTAGCTTTAGATATATTAATTAAACCTACTTCTTTACCAATTATTGAACTTAATTTATATTTAATATATTTTAATACTTCTAATTCATCTAAATGCAATCCTATCACAAATCTAAATCCTTCTTCTTTGTTTCTAAATATTATAAGGCCACAAAATTTATCTTCAGCGTCTGTAAATCCAGAAAACCAATTTAAAAATCACTATTATCTAAAGATAATAAAGGGATTACCAAAGGTCCGGTTACTAGAGGGCTAGTACGTGCTATAGAATATAATTTAATTTTTTAATACAATTAGTTTTAAATAATAAAGAAGAGTTCTTATTTTTATGATTAAAAAAATGTGAGAGTTAAGCTGCAGAGGGGATAATTAAATATTTTTATGATCTAAATTTTTCATAGATATCGCACCCGATCCTATTTCAAGTATAAATCCGATAGTTAATACGATGAAGAATATAAGTGCAACAGAAAAACCGAAAACGCTCACTTGGTACAATGTAACTGCTAAAGGATATAGTAATAACACTTCTAAATCAAAAATTAAGAATAATAATGCAACTTTGAAGAAATGAATTTGGAATGTAGATCTAGTTTGTCCATATATAGGAATAAAACCACATTCATATACCGATAATTTAGCTTCATCAGGTTTATGAGCAGCTAATAATAAATTTAAAGCTAATAATAAAACAGCTAAAATCGGAACAAATATAAATAACATTAATAAAGAATTCATTAGTCCGAATGTATAGATAAAGAGAGTAATTGTGTACTTTTTAATAAGATAGATGGGTTTAAAACAAAGAATAATATTAATAAAGTTAAACTTGATATTAATAAACTATGAATATTGTTAATACTTACTGTTGTATTTGTTTCATCATTTAATGATTTATTTAATTCAATTTCAGTATGTAATATTCTAATTATTCTTAAATAATAGGAAGCACTAACTATACTGACTAATATACCAGATATAGCCATAAAATAATATCCACTTTCAATAGCAGAAAATAATACAAACTGTTTAGAGAAGAATCCTAATAAAGGAGGAGTACCAGCCATAGATAATAAACAAATAGTTAAACTAATAGATAAAATAGGATTAGAGAAGAATAATCCTTTTAATTCAGAAATATATTTAATATCTTTTTCTGAACCTTTATTAATTAAATTTTTACTATATATTATATAACCTATAGCTAATAATATTAAGAATGTATCTAAATTAGTTAAAGTATATTGAATAATATAGAAAATAAATGAATCAATAGATTGTTTACTATTTATAGCTAAAGCTAATAAAATAAATCCTATATGTGATATTGTACTATAAGCTAATAATCTTTTTATTTTTATTTGAGTTATTCCTACTACTGTACCAATTATTAAAGAAAATAAAGAACTAATTAAGAATAAAGAAGAAATAGGATTTAATCCTATTGTATCTAAACTTTCTAAAATTGGACTTACTGATGTAATTTGAGTAAAGATTTCTAAAATTATAATTAAAATAGAAATTTTAGGCATAATAGTTAACCATATTGTTACAATTGTTGGACTATCATCATATACATCTGGAGCCCAATTATGGAAGGGAGCTGCAGCAACTTTTAATAAAAATCCAGCAAAAATAAATATAAATCCTAATGCTATAGCTTGAGTAATATTACTACTTAAAGGCACTGTTACTGATATTAAATTATAGATAGATTCTAAATTAATTAAACCAGTAAAAGTATAAATTAATCCTGAACCTAATAAAATAAAACAAGATGCTAAACTTCCTAATAAGAAATATTTTAATCCTGCACTAGTAGCAAATATAGAATTTGTATATATAGTTGATAAAATATATACTGCAAATGATTGTAATTCTATACTTAAATACATTGATATTAAATTTGAAGAAGATATTAATAAACTAGCTCCTATTATACTAAACATTATTAGTAAACAATATTCTATTGAATTTTTATAACTATTTTCTGCTATTGTTGAAAGATTTGGATAAAGAACATAAATAGGTAAAGGTCTAGCTATTAATATTGCTGCCCCTATTATGTATATAAATATCTCTAAGAATTGAGATATAAAGGTTACATGGAATAAACCACTATAAATACCTATACCTGATCCAATTGACTGAATATATAAAGCATTTAATGAGAATGCTCCGGCATAAATTAAAATTATAGAAGAAATTCTCTGAAATAAAATTGGTGGATATTTTATTTTAAGAGAAGGTATGGCCATAAGCACAATTAAAAATAAGATACTAAAAATTAACATTACTCAATACTATAAACACTATAAATTATTGTGTTTATTACGAGTAATCAGATTCGAACCGATGATATCTACTTGGAAGGTAGAAGTTATACCACTTAACTATACTCGTTTATATATATATATACTTTTATATATTTTTATATTATTTTTTAAATTATTATATAAATATAATTAACCCTCTTTTTATTATATAAAAAGCAAGTTGACTATTATTTTTACCTTTTCTAGCTCCTTTGCTTTCGCAAAGGAAAGGATTGGCTTTTCATCCTTAGCTTAGCAGTGTCTAGGATGGGGGTAAGATTATTATAATCTTAAAAGCTATATTTTTAATTAAATAATTAAAAAACTATTGAGCATCTACCCAAGCTAAGTAATCTTGTACAGATACAGATTCAATAGCTATAGGCATAAATCCGTGATATACTCCACAAATTTCAGAACATTGACCATAGAATGTACCAGTTCTTTCAGCTAATAAAGAAGTTTGATTTAATCTACCAGGTACAGTATCAATTTTAATTCCTAATGAAGGAACAGTAAATGAATGGATAACATCAGCACCTGTAACAATTATTCTAACATGAGTATCAACAGGAACAATAACTTTGTTATCAACTTCTAAAACTCTAAATTGTCCTAATTCTAAATCAGAATCTGGTATCATATATGAATCAAATTCAATAGATTCACCACTTTCATTAATATAATCAGAATATTCATATGACCAATACCATTGGTGTCCTACTACTTTAATAGTAATTGTTGGAGAAACTACTTCATCTAATAAATAAAGTAATCTAAATGATGGGAAAGCAATAGTAATTAAGATTAATGCTGGTGTGATTGTCCAGATTAATTCAATTAAAGTACCGTGATTAAGATATTTATGTACAATAGGAGAATTTTTAGAACTATAATAATAAATAGTTGATCCTAAAACCCAACAAATACCTACAGCTATTACTACTAAAAAGAAGAAAATAGTATTATGTAATTCTACTATTCCTGTGAAACTTGGTGAAGCACTATCTTGGAAACCTAATTGCCAAGGTTGAGGTGCATCGTTATAGATAGTATTAAAGATTGAAAAATTAGTTAACATTTTTTTAAGTAAATTAAATAATCTTAGATTTTTTTATTAAAAAAAAGAGATTCTATAGATAGTATAAAAACATAAATTTAAAAGATTAAGCCCAGTAGGGATGGTAGCCTTATCCTTGCTAAAGCTAAGGTTTCTTTTTTTTAGGTTAGCGGAGCTATGGTAACCTTGCAATGCTAGCTGTAGTGGAACCTTTGGCTGAAGGTGTGGGGAGATAATTTCTCAATTTTAGACAAATCTTTAAATAAACTTTTTACTTTTTTTGATCTTTAAACTGTCTTTCCATTTGACTATTTAGTAATATTAAATCAGCTATAAAGCGCATAAATATAAGATCTAATCCTTTATGTTAAAATAAAGTGTCTATTCCTGTAAATATTCCTAAGGCTACACCGCATCCAGCTGCTATTTTACAATAACCTTTAAGACAAAAAAGTAATTTACTATATAACGAAGCATATTTATCTAAAGAACTTTTTCTTACATCTAAATCACCTTTTTTTATAGAACTATAAATATGTTTAATTCTATAATAATTTAAGTAAGTATTATATATAAAAAATAAAATAGATAAAATAATAGAAATATACAATACATAAATATTATATTTTTCATAAGCTTTAGTTAAAAATATTAATATACTTATTACACCTAATACTTTAAATATTCTAATAAAGGGATGTAATTGTAATTTAAGTAAATTTTTAGGTAATGTAGGATGAGACAATCCTTTTTTTATACCAATGATTGTTCTATTAAATAATGTTAATTTTTTCATTTTTGATTTTTTAATTATATCAAATAATCTTAGATTTTTTTATTTTCCTCGCTTATTATTATAAAATAAGTTATAAAATAATTCATTTTATTTAATAATTAATAATTATTAATTTATAAAACTATGAGACAATACTGTAGATATATTTTGTAAATATATATAGTATCCTAAGATTGAGCTTAAACAATTCTTTTATGTAAATATGGTAATATTAAAATATAACCTTATTTCCTAACATAGCCTTGCCTAATTATTATATAATTAGGATTTGGCATTGATTTGGACACCATAAAATCTAAGAAGTAAAGGAATCGAACCTTTATTTAGTAAGCCTTTCTTCTTTCTTTTTAGCCATACCTAAGAATGTAATTGTAAGATTGCGTTAAGGTAAAGAATGTGGCGGGCGATGCCCACTCCTATAAGGATGCCTGCGCTAAAACAATAAACTTTGGTTGTAATTGTTAGTGAGTGTTAACATAAGACCATAAATCTGCTTTATATTTAGTAGACCTAATTTAAATTTACTATGGCAGTAAGAGAATTGAGCGTCAAGAATAAAAGTTCTTAATATTTAAATTACTTTAATATTATTACTATATTGTCATCGATACTTTTAGATATTTATTTTTATTTTTTTGTTTGTTTTTTTATTAATAATATAAGGGAAGGGCTGCCTTAGCTTTAGTGGCCTAGCTCCGCAGGCTTAAGTTATAGGGTAGTTAGGCTGGGCTTAGGGCATTGGGGTCAAATATTAGATTGTAATATGTTAATAGATTCGTAACACCTTTCACATATTATTTTAATGAAATATCTAATGATTTAACTGGTTATAATAATTTAGAATATGGCTATAATAAATTAAATATTGTTAGATTTACCGTTAAAGTGTGGGATTGTTCTAATTTAAAAATCTTAAAATTAAAATGATACATAATGCCATAATCTTAGAAAGATGTTACGAATCAAGTATTAAACATACAATTAGTAAAAAATTATGGTTATATAATAATTATCAGAGCAGAATTTATTCTATTTCTACTACTAAAAATAAACATTGGTAGGAGTGATTTCCCCAATTTCATTATTTAATAAAAAAGGTAAATTATTTTTAGATAGTCCAGCTCCAATTTATACTATGAATATTGAAACTATGAATTTTAATAATACACAAGTTCCTATGTTAAATATAAATATTAGATAATTTTAAAATGTTAAATATAAAAGATTTATCGTTTATTTATTTTTATATTTTATTTTGTTTTTTTTTTTCAACAAAAAATTAAATTATTATGAGTATAATAATAAAAAAGCAATCATTAATGAGAATAATCCTGTAGCTTCAGCTAAGGCGAATCCTAAGATTGCAAAACTGAATAATTGTCCTCTAATTTGTGGGTTTCTAGCTGTTGAAGCTATTAATGAAGAAAAGATTAAACCAATTCCCGCTCCAGCTCCAATTAAACCTGAGCAAGCTAAACCAGCACCTAAGTATTTTGCAGCGGCTAACATAAATTTAGTAAATTTATAGTGTCTATATCATATCGAGATTTTAGTTTTGAAACTAAATACTTCTTTTATAGATATTAATTCATTTTAATATTTAAAATCTATAAATTTATATAATATTTTTATTTATGCCTCTTTTGTCACCCTTAACCTAAAGGTGTTTTAGCGTTTGTACCTTAAAATCTTATGGTTAGCGAAGCTTTAGCTTTGCGTAACCATAGAAGTAGCACAAATTAGGATATCATAATAATAAATTAGTGTGGTAAAGCAATAATATATAAATTAAAAATATCTAGTAAAACAATATTATAAATATAAAAAATTGTAAAACAGCAAACAAAAAAATGTAATAAATAATATAATATAAATCCAAAAATTTATTATTTACACTCTATACAATAAGTAATTTACTATAAAAAGAGTGAATAATTATACCTCCACCATCAATTTTTATTTTTAGGCAAGATGCTGGGGATAATTTTTTAAATAATAATATATTACTTTATTATATAATTATAATTACCTGTTTATTATTTAAGAAATAAATAGGGTATATAACTTATATTATTGTAATAATATTAGAAGATTATCTTTAAAATGATTTAAGTTAAGTCCTTTTTTATCTAAATAATATAGTTTATATTTGTAAAATAATTTATTTTATAATACAAAGTATAACTTATATATTAAAATACTATTATTATATTATCTAATAATAATAAAAGGCTGATTTTCTAAAAATTAATAAGCCAGACATAGGATTCTATTCTCTTAAATTTTAATTATTTAAACAAACGTTTACTATAACCCAACCGTCCAAGCTAGGGACAGGATACTATGCTTTAAAAAAATATAAACACAAATTAGGATAGTCAATAAAGTGTTAGATAATTATATTATTTTATAATAATATAATTTAATTAAAAATTACTATTAGTTTTCTATAGTTTTACCATAAATTAATTTATTTTTATTTAAATATTACCAAAATGAACCTTTGACCTTCCTTAAGTAAAGTTAATAAAAAGGATTTATTAATTATTTTTTTTATAAATATATTATTTTTTATTATTTAATTTTTTATAAATTATAATAATAATTTAATTCAATATATTTTATATTTTAATTTATTATTTATATAAATAAAATATTATTAATAAAGTTTTTAAAATATAAGTAATTATTAAACATATTACTAGTGGTAAAGTTTATATAATAAATTATATCCTTTAAATACAGAATTAGTACTCTAATATTATATTATTAAAAAATTTGGGTAAAATCAGAGAATTGAACTCTGAACATCGTCGCCACAAGACGTCATTTTACCATTAAACTAATCTTACCTCTTTTACATTATTATTTATATTTTTATTATTAAACTTATAGTAGATTCTACTATTGATGTAGATTTTATATAAATTACCATCCGGATCTGTGCAATCTAGCTTTAGCAAGGTTGCAATAAACAGCGACCCAAAATACAAACATTATAATACATTTACACTTGATTGTAAACTTAGAAGTTTTATATAATAATATGTAAAGTATATCTATATACTAAATAATGATTTTAAAAAATATGTGTGGATAAAACTAAATTTTTAGATAATTATTAAACAAAAATAGTCCAATAAATAAAGTTAAGTATGTAAAAAGTAGAGTGCAAAAGGCTCCTAATTAGAGTAGGTAGAGCAACAGTGCCTTATTTCTACTAAAGACTAAAGCAGCAAGATGTTGGGCTGAGGGCATGGGGATAAAATTAATATTAAATTTTAATCATTAATATTTGTTACTTTCTATTTTCTGCGCCTATGCCAGAGGCAGGCAAAATTTTAAATTTTGAAACAAAGAAAGAAAATGTTCAAAAAATTTAAACCAACTCTTAAATATAAATATAAATAAGGGTGGCTTACAGCTATCCTATGCTATAGCAGGAAATAAAAGCAATAGCAGTGCTTTATAAATTAGCAGGCACTTGAGGTTAGAGCTATACAGGCAGGATACTATAAAAAATAGAATTCTTAATTAAAATTAATTAGATTTTTTAATCTGTGGAGATAAAACTATAATTAATGAAGCAAAATAAATAATAATTAATCTAATTTCACTAAATAAAGAAGTATCTATTAAAACAGGAGCAAAAACTAAGAATAATAAAGCTAATAAACCTAATGTTATATAAAGAGCGTAAGTAGTAATAATACCACTATCTAATTTAGAAATATTATTACCAGTATTAGTGAAAATATTAGATAATCCATGAGGACCTAATAATTCAATAACTCCTCTATCAATAACTTTAGATATTGTATAACCTAATTGTAAACCTACAGAAGTTATATAATTATTATATACTATATCAAATAAGTATTTACCATTTAAGAAAGTATAAATTTTTCTACCTAAAGAAGTTTCAGTTAAATCAATAACAAAACTAGTATTTTTATGATATAATAATATAGCTAATAAGGCACCAAATAATGATAATATAGATGGTAATAATTTAATTAAAATAGGTAAACTAAATTCTGCTTCAATTATAGAAATATTATTAGGATGTATAAATAAAGAATTAGCAAAGAAATCAGAACCTACACCTACAAATAAATCAGAGAAAACAAAACCAAAGAAGATACTAAATAAAGCTAACACTAATAGAGGTACAATTACAGCTAAATTAGCTTCATGTGAATTTAAATAAGAATTTTTAGGTCCATTAGGAACAGTTAAGAATACTAATGAAATAAGTCTAAATGAATAGAATGCAGTAAAACCAGCAGTTAAACTACCTAAAATATAAGCATAAGTACCACTGAAACTATATTGTCCGTAAGCTAATTCTATAATTAAATCTTTACTATAGAATCCTGTTAACCATGGAGTAGCTAATAAAGATAAAGATCCTACTAACATTGCTGTATAAGTGAAAGGTAAGAAATTTATTAATCCTCCTAATCTTCTCACATCTTGTTGATCTGAAAAACTATGTATTACTGCTCCAGCTCCTAAAAATAATAATGCTTTAAAGAAGGCATGATTTATTACATGCATTAATGCTACATTATATTGACTTAATCCTACTGCCATTACCATATATCCTAATTGACTTATTGTTGAAAAAGCAATAATTCTTTTTAAATCATTTTGAACTAAACCACAAGTAGCGGCAAAGAAAGCAGTAGAAGCACCAACTAAAGTAATAACTAATAAAGCAGTTGAACTATATTCTAATAAAGGAGATGATCTTACTAATAAATATAATCCTGCTGTAACTAGTGTCGCTGCATGAATTAAAGCTGATACTGGTGTAGGCATTTTTGTTAGCTGTAAATTTCTTTACAGATCGGACTATATCATCTTCATATTTTAAAATATGAGCTTCACGTGTAGTCTCTGAGGATCCTACTTGTTCTATGTATAAATTGTGTGGGTCTTATCGGAGATTAGTATAAGGAGGAAAGATATTAATGGAGGTGGCTAGCCTTCCATAGTATTTTTTTCGTTATTTAATTGAAGGAGAAACTCTTTATAAGATTCGAACTTATACCTACAAGTTTGTTAAATTGGACTTGTCGTACGACCATTATACTAAAAGATAAACCTACTCTTTTAGAGATAATTAAATCATTAATTAACAAGGCATAAATCCATGATATACTCCACAGCAATTAAAGCATGTGACCATAACAAAACTACATTTACTTTATTAAAATTTAATATTTGGATCTTATAGGACTTGAACCTACATTACTAATATGAAGAATATAGCGTTTTACCTTTAAACTAAAAATCCTAAACTAATTCATATATTTCTAATAATTAATTTGAATAGTAGAAAAACTATGCAAAGTATCATTAATTAACACTAAATAAAATAGTTTATTAATTTGAATAAACAGATAGTATTGCATAACCAATAATAATGGATGTATTAATAATTCAACAGTAGGTACTACTACTATAGGAGTAGGTGTAATAACTATATTAATTATAGTCATAGTTATCTAGACCGATACAAATATTTATTTATATTTGCAATGTATTTAAATTCTAAGAAAGCGTGGGGTTAAATAGAATAATTATTATCATTAAATATAAATTCAGCATATGATTGTAAATCTTGGCTAATAAGAGCATAAGTTTTATTACTATAATTGTTAAAATAATATTGTCTTAGTCCATCTATATTACCATAAGCCAATTGATATTGTGGATTTTTAAGTTCGCAATGAAATCTTGATACATCAGAAATCACAGAACCATTATGAGTATAAGTATCAAAAGATCTTAAAGACTCTAAAGACATTTGACTTATTGTATTTCTTAAAGGTTCATCACCTCCATGACAATATACAGTATTAAAGATATTTAAATCAGAGAAATAAAGTATAAATATACCTACAATAATAGCTATTATAAGAATTCCTAAATTTTTGTTTAAATTCATTTATTAATTAATTTCTGTTTAACACAGTTTGATTTTAAAACTTTGTTTGTACTTATCTCTCCCTATCATTATTAATAGGAAGTGTTTAATTATTTATTAAACATAGGGACACACCCTTATTTATGTAAAGTTAATACTTAACATAGAGATAATGTAACTCTGGATTAAATAATTTTTATAAGAATCTTTAATCCATTTCTGTTACTCCATCCCACCCATCACCCTTTTAACTGATGACCAGAGGACAAGGAGAAAATCTTTATGAGATTCGAACCCATACTTACAAGTTTGTTAATTAGGCTTGTCGTACGACCATTATACTAAAAGATTACTTTCTCTATTTAGTGCGAAGCAGGATAAAGTTTAAATTATTAAAATATTTATCTATTTCTTTTATATAAAAATATCATTTATTAAAAATTGACCATTTATCTATTTCTTTCTTTTATATAAAATATCATTTATTAAAAATTGACAATTAATATAATTTTATAAAAAATATTATATTATAATATCAACTAAATAATATAAAGTCTATTTATTATTTAGTAATTATAGATTTTTTGCAGGTCTATTTTTTACTATTACCTTGACTAAGTTTTAACTCAGTAAGTCCTTATCCAATTAAGGTTTAACTTTAATGTTGGTTTAGATACTAAAGTAAAGGTGGGGGATAAATATATATTTATATAAAATACTTTTCCTTAGCCAAAGGCATAAGTATTAATTCATTACTTTCTTTTTAATAAAATTGAAATAGTAGAAAGAAACTATTCTTCTAATCTCCGATTTTTAGCAAGACCACTAAAATATAGAACTTTGGTTTCCTGCTGATTGCCCATTGTAACATCTTTAAGATTATCACTATCTAGTTTATATTTAGATGAGTACTTAAAGCTTTAGGGTGTTCCAGCATATAGTGAAGTTTAACGAGGGCTCTACTCAATAACAATTATATTCCTAATTTATATAAAAAATCTTTATGCATATAAGGTTTTACTAAGGAAATAACTCTAACCATACTAGTTTTAGATATTCTAATTTTATATCTATTGTTAATTTTATCTCTTATTTTCAAAGTTGATTTAATATCTAACTTTTTTTAATAATGATTGAAGAATTATACATTCTTCTTTAGTAAATGATTCTGTACAAAGAAGAACTGTTTGAGCTCTACCATAAGAATAAAAATAACCATCATCCATTATCCAATAAGCTAATGATATTTCTGAAAACATTTCAGAGATATTAAATGGAACAATTTTTATGAATTTATTTTTCTCTTTATCCCATTTATACCACAAACTGTGTAAAGCTGTATATAAAGGATTGTTTGAGTTCTAAAATTATATTGAGTTATTTTCTTTACCTTTATGTTGAGGAAGTAAAATATTTGGATATGCATACATTTATGTATTAGTAAATTTACTATAAATAATCTCATTTAAATGATGTAAATAATTTAAAGAATAAACATCCATAGTCATAGAATATTTACCTTCACCTTTCTTATTTTTAGAAAGACTAATAGAACCATCACCTAACATATTACCAGTAATAGCATGTAATATTGGATTAGGAATATAATTCATAATAGGTAAAATAGATAAATATTTTATGTCATAGGCCTGAGGCCATGAGTTATCAGAATAAATATAGCAAAATATAAATAATAATAAAAATGAAAATATAATGTTTAACGCTTTTAAACCCTCCATACTTCCAGGTAACCAACTATGTAAAGGAATTTGAGCAGATTTAGCCATAGCTCCCATTAATAATAATAAACCTATTATTGTTATTCCTGTTTCATTCATTAAAGGTACTAAACTAAATACTGTAGAAAAATCTAATGATCCAAATAATGCAAAGATTGCAAAGAATCCTATACTTAATCCCATATCACCTACTCTATTCATTGTGAATGCTAAAATTGCTGCTTTATTAGCTTGAATTCTTGTGAACCAGAAGTTAATTAATAAATAAGAAACTACTCCAATACCTTCCCAACCAATAAACATTACAAAGAAATTAGCACCTGAAACTAATACTAACATAAAGAAAGTGAATAATGATAAATAAGAGAAAAATCTTTGATTATGAGGATCTTCAGCCATATAATCAGTAGAAAATATATGAATTAAAGATGAAATATATAAAACTGGAATTAACATAGAAACAGTTAATTGATCAAATAGGAATTCCCAAGAAATAGACATAAATTCTGAATCGATCCAACTAGTTAAATTTATAGAAACTGGTGAACCACAGAAACCTACTTCATAGAAAGCTATAGAAGCTAAAATGGATGATAAAATTAAGCAAGTACAAGTAATAATATGTGCACCTGTTACACCTATTTTTCTACCCATAAATCCTGATACAAAAGAACCTAATAAAGGTAAAACTAAAATTGATAAATACATTATGTTCTTAATGAAATATTTCCTCTTAATCTATAATATGCTACAAGAATACTTAAACCGACTACTGATTCAGCACCTGCTATTGAAATTATAAAGATACTAAAAGTTTGTCCTATTCCATCATCAAAACTAAAACTAGAAATTAATATTAATAATGTTACAGATAATAACATTAATTCTATCGCAATAATCATTAGAATTATATTTTTTCTATTTAATATAAATCCTAAAATACCTACTAAAAATAAAAGTAAAGATAGATTCATGGTTTGTATTTGTATTATTCCTTTAGGATACATTGAATATTATGATTTTTAATTATTTTTTTTAATTGATCTAATTTTATGCTATTACTGCAGTAGACCAACGCAGATAATTAAGAGTTTTCTAGACCGATACAAATATAATAAATATTTGCAATGTATAATTGTAATTTTTATTTACAATAAATTTAATAGCCTTCTTTTACCTTCTTCCCAAAAATGATTTATAAAATTAACTAATATTTCATTAGTTAAAGGTAAATTGTTTATATAAAAAGTTTTTAATTTAATCATTGTTTTTTATTTGTTTGTTTATTTATACTTGATATTTTCATATCCATGAGAGTGGTTTACTCCATAAAAATACTTATTGCTTAAAACCTATAATTAATGGCTAGTATTATAACTAATTTATACACTGAAGATTTTCCTTCCTTTATCACAATAAAGTTAAAAAAGGGGAGGTTCAGATGATAGTTATTAAGTTATTATTATGATATAGTCGTATTAATTTATTTTTACTATACTCTTTTATGATGATGACTACAATTATAAAACTTTGTTACAACTTAAAAATTTAAATATTTAAATATTATAAAAATTTATAGGTATTTACATTATATATTAAGAAATTAATAAAACTTTATTTATACCTCATCTTAGCTTTAGCACACCTAATTTATAATTTTAATATTTTTATATTAAAATTAACCCTAAACTGTTCAATGTCAATACATTGAATAATGTGGGGATATATGTAAATATAATTTATATTTTTTTAGAATTATTATTCTTTTCGAATAAGGCAATAGAAGTTTAATGTATTAGTTACCTCCCCAGTAGTAAACTGCAATAAATAAGAATAACCAAACTACATCTACGAAGTGCCAATATAAGATACCAGATTCATGTCCGATATGGTGAGTATCAGTTAAATGATAATTTAATATTCTTATGAAACCTACTGTAATAAAAATAGTTCCAACAATAACATGTAATCCATGTAATCCTGTTGATGCAAAGAATACTGTACCAAATACTGAATCAGCTATAGTAAATCCTGCTTCAGAATATTC
>Ga0193743_1000447_pt1 | contig 32546 bp, 30 predicted proteins | sample L2c2metaG_FD_143038 | JGI IMG/M metagenome (GOLD analysis project Ga0193743, IMG submission 143038) | Soil microbial communities from a riparian zone of the East river system, Colorado, United States - L2c2 | ecosystem: Environmental > Terrestrial > Soil > Riparian zone | place: USA: East River...
CAAACGGTCGCCACGTCGCTCGCCGGCACGCAGGAGTACATGGCGATGGAGAAGCTCGGCCAGTTGCTGGGCCAGGACAAGTGGGATCTCGTCGTCGTCGACACCCCCCCGTCGCGTAACGCGCTGGACTTCCTGGATGCGCCGGCGCGTCTTGGCAGCTTCATGGACAGCCGACTGTGGCGCCTGCTGCTGGCGCCTGGCCGTGGCATCGGCCGGCTCGTCACCGGGGCCGTCGGCTTGGCGATGAAGGCGCTTTCGACCGTCCTTGGATCCCAAATGCTCGCCGACGCGGCCGGTTTCGTTCAGTCGTTGGACGCGACTTTCGGCGGCTTCCGCGAGAAGGCGGACCGCACCTACGAGCTACTCAAGCGGCGCGGCACGCAGTTCGTGGTGGTGTCGGCGGCCGAGCCGGACGCGCTGAGGGAGGCATCGTTCTTCGTCGACCGGCTGTCCAAGGAGCACATGCCGCTGGCCGGACTGATACTCAACCGCACCCATCCGATGCTGTGCGAGCTGAAGGCCGAGAAGGCCAACGAGGCGGCCGAGCAGTTGGAGGCATCCGGCGGTGACAACGGCTCCGACGCGCTGACGGCTGCCATCCTGCGGATTCACGCCGACCGTGCGCAGACTGCCAAGCGGGAGGTGCGGCTGCTGTCGCGGTTTACCGGGGCCAACCCCGCGGTGGCGATCGTCGGGGTGCCGTCGTTGCCATTCGACGTGTCGGACCTGGAGGCGCTGCGCGCCATCGCCGATCAGATCACCGGCGAAGCGGCGGCCTGAGTCTGACCGGGCGAGCTATCTAAACCGCGTTGCGGTGCTTTCGCTGGGCGGCGAAGAACTCCGACCATGACACCACTTCGGGATGCTGCTTGAGCAGGGCGCGGCGCTGACGTTCGGTCATGCCGCCCCAGACGCCGAATTCGACGCGATTGTCGAGCGCATCGGCGCCGCATTCCACGATGACGGGGCAGTGCCGGCAGATTACGGCGGCTTTGCGCTGGGCAGCGCCGCGAACGAACAGCTCGTCGGGATCGGCTTGTCTGCAGCGGGCCTGGGAAACCCACGCGATGCGGGCCTCCGCCTCTTTGCCTTGGACAACACCGTTGACAGGGGAAGTAGCGATTGTCCTGCGCGCCGCGGGCCGTATTCCTGACACCAGCGATCCCTCCGTCGAGCCGCCTGTCGGGCGGTCCAGGTTAGGTGCAGAACGCTGGTGCGATCTACGCCACATTGCGAACAGTAGTGTTACCTAGATCGCACTGTGTGTCCAAGCTAGGTGGTCAGGGGGGTTTTGCGCAACAGTCAAATCTCTCTTTTTTGGCACGACCGTGCCGTCATCCATCTTGCTGCATGTTCAGGGCGTTCGCAGCCTTCTCTCAGCCGGTACCGGCCAGGCCAACCGCTCGCAGGCTGTTCGACTACGGCGTCGCTAGTCTGTACCCATGTCCGAGCCGCCGACCCAACCCCCGATCGCGGTGACGGTCATCAAGTTGGCGTGGTGCTGCCTGCTCGCGAGTGTGGTGGCTGCGGCGTTGATGTTCCCCCTCGTCGGCGGCTTCGGTCTGATGTCCAACCGGGCGTCCGACGTGGTTGCCAACGGCTCGGCCCAGCTCGTCGAGGGTGAGGTTCCCGCGGTGTCGACGATGGTCGACGCCAAGGGCAACCCGATCGCCTGGCTGTACAGCCAGCGACGGTTCGAAGTGCCAGGCGATCAGATTGCCAACACGATGAAGCTGGCCATCGTCTCCATCGAGGACAAACGGTTCGCCGAGCACAACGGCGTCGACTGGAAGGGCACCCTGACGGGTTTGGCCGGCTACGCGTCGGGCGACCTGGACACCCGCGGCGGCTCCACCATCGAGCAGCAGTACGTGAAGAACTATCAACTGCTGGTGATCGCACAGACCGACGCCGAGAAACGCGCGGCCATCGAGACCACCCCCGCGCGCAAGCTCCGCGAGATCCGGATGGCGCTGACGCTGGACAAGACGTTCACCAAGCCCGAGATCCTCACCCGCTACCTCAACCTGGTGTCGTTCGGCAACGGCGCGTTCGGCATCCAGGACGCGGCACAGACCTACTTCGGCGTCAACGCCTCTGAGCTGAACTGGCAGCAGTCGGCGCTGTTGGCTGGCATGGTGCAGTCCACCAGCACGCTGAACCCGTACACCAACCCGGAGGGTGCGCTGGTCCGTCGAAACGTCGTGCTGGACACCATGATCGACAACATTCCGCAGGAGGCCGAGGCGCTGCGCGCCGCTAAGCAACAGCCGCTGGGCGTGCTGGCGCAGCCGAACGAACTCCCGCGCGGGTGCATCGCCGCTGCCGACCGTGCCTTCTTCTGCGACTACGTCCTGGAGTACCTGGCCAAGGCGGGCATCAGCAAGGAACAGGTGGCCAAGGGCGGGTACCTGATCCGCACCACGCTCGACCCCGACGTCCAGGGCACGGTGAAGTCGGCCGTCGACGGCATCGCCGCGCCGGACCTCGACGGCGTCGCCAGCGTGATGAGCGTGATCAAGCCCGGCAAGGACTCCCATCCCGTCGTCGCGATGGCCAGCAACCGCACCTACGGGCTGAACCTGGACGCCGGCGAGACCATGCAGCCGCAGCCGTTCTCCCTGGTCGGTGACGGCGCCGGGTCGATCTTCAAGATCTTCACCACCGCCGCGGCCCTCGACATGGGCATGGGCATCAATGCCCAGCTGGATGCGCCGTCCCGCTTCGAGGCAAAGGGTCTGGGCAGCGGTGGGGCCAAGGGCTGTCCGGAGGCCACCTGGTGCGTCCTGAACGACGGGAACTACCGCGGGCAGCTGAGCGTCACCGACGCGCTGGCGACGTCGCCCAACACGGCGTTCGCCAAGCTCATCTCGCAGGTCGGAGTCCAGCGCACCGTCGACATGGCCGTCAAGCTGGGCCTGCGCTCCTACGCCCTGCCGGGGACCGCCCGCGACTACGACCCGGAGAGCAATGAAAGCCTGGCCGACTTCGTCAAGCGGCAGAACCTCGGCTCCTTCACGCTGGGTCCGATTGAGCTGAACGCGCTCGAGTTGTCCAACGTCGCCGCCACGCTGGCCTCGGGCGGAAAGTGGTGCCCGCCCAGCCCGATCGACAAGGTCTTCGACCGCGCGGGCAAGGAAGTTTCCGTAACCACCGAGACGTGCGAGCAGGTCGTGCCCGAGGGGTTGGCCAACACGCTGGCCAACGCGTTGAGCAAGGACGACCAGAGCGGCACCGCGGCGAGTGCGGCGGGTTCGGTGGGGTGGAGCCTGCCGGTCTCCGGAAAGACCGGAACCACCGAGGCGCACCGCTCGTCGGGCTTCTTCGGCTTCACCAGCGACTTCGCCGCCGCGAACTACATCTACGACGACTCGACCTCGCCGTCGGACCTGTGCTCGTTCCCGCTGCGACAGTGCGGTTCGGGCAACCTGTACGGCGGCAACGAGCCTGCACGCACGTGGTTCACTGCCATGAAACCGATCACCCCCGATGACGTTGCGCTGCCCCCGACCGATCCGCGCTACGTCGACGGCGCGCCCGGCTCGCGGGTGCCGAGCATCGGCGGAATGACCCAGGACCTGGCGCGGCAGCGCCTGAAGGACGCCGGCTTCCAGGTCGCCGACCAGGCCACCCCGATCAACAGCTCCGCACCTGCGGGGGCCGTGGTCGGCACCTCGCCCAGCGGTCAGACGGTCCCAGGGTCGATCATCACGATCCAGGTCAGCAACGGCATCGCGCCACCACCGCCGCCGCCACCACTGGGCATGCCGCCGGGAATGGATCCGAACGCACTGCCTGCACCGATCGGATCGACGGTCGTGCAGATACCCGGCCTGCCACCCATCACGGTGCCGCTACTGGGCCCGCCGCCCCCGCCGCCACCACCCTGATCCACCGCTGGTCGTCGGTGTGGAGTTGGTAACGCCGAGCTGTGAGAGGCGGTACGGGCCGACGTCTCGCAGTAGGCTGCGTTCATGCCCGCCCCCTCGACGGTCACGAAGAACCGCGCATTGAACACAGCCGCGGCAGCGGCAGGCTCCCTGGTCGCAGGGATCGCATACGCATCGCTGATCGAGCGGAACGCCTTCGTGATGCGCGAACTGACCATGCCGGTACTCAGCCCGGGATCTTCTCCGTTGCGGGTGCTGCACCTCAGTGACTTCCACATGCGTCCTGGACAGCGCCGCAAGCAGGCTTGGCTGCGCGAACTTGCCGGCTGGGCGCCCGACCTGGTCATCAACACCGGTGACAATCTGGCGCACCCGAAGGCCGTGCCTGCCGTCGTGCAGTCGATGGGCGACCTGTTGTCCGTGCCGGGGCTGTTCGTCTTCGGCAGCAACGACTACTTCGGCCCGAAGCCGAAGAACCCGGCGAACTACATCTTCAGCCCGTCGCGGCGGGTCACCGGCCAGCCTCTGCCGTGGCAAGACCTGCGGGCGGCGTTCACCGAGCGCGGCTGGCTGGACATGACCCACACCCGACGCGAGATCGAGGTCAAGGGCCAACTGATCGCCGCGGCCGGCGTCGACGACCCGCACCTGACCCGCGACCGCTACGAAACCATCGCCGGGCCGGCCAGTCCCGCCGCCAATCTCACTCTGGGCCTTACTCATTCGCCGGAACCCCGGGTGTTGGACCGGTTCGCCGCCGACGGCTACCAGCTAGTGATGGCCGGGCACACCCACGGTGGGCAGCTGTGCCTGCCGTTCTACGGCGCACTGGTGACCAACTGCGATCTGGACCGGTCGCGGGCCAAGGGGCCGTCCCAGTGGGGCGCGTACACGCAGTTGCACGTGTCGGCAGGCATCGGCACCTCGCCGTACGCCCCGGTGCGGTTCTGCTGCCGCCCCGAGGCGACGATGCTGACGCTGGTGGCCGCACCGACCGGTGGCGGCCACGCTGGCGCCAGGGCGGGCGTGTCCCATCCGGCCGTCTCGGCGCGGTGACCGACCGGGCTTCCATCGCGGATCGCAGCCGCCCACGCACGTGGGTGGACGATGCAGTACGACTGATCGGGGCCGACGCCCGACGTAGCGCCGACACTCACCTGCTGCGCTATCCGCTGCCCTCGGCGTGGTGCGACGGCGTCGACGTACAGCTGTACCTCAAGGACGAGACGACGCACATCACCGGCAGTCTCAAGCACCGGTTGGCGCGGTCGCTGTTCCTCTACGCGCTGTGCAACGGCTGGATCGGCGAGAACACCACCGTGATCGAGGCGTCGTCGGGGTCGACGGCGGTGTCCGAGGCGTACTTCGCGGCGATGCTTGGCCTGCCCTTCATCGCGGTGATGCCGTCCTCGACGAGTTCGGCGAAGATCGCACTGATCGAATCACAAGGCGGCCGTTGCCATTTCGTGGCCGAGTCGTCGCAGGTGTACGCGGAGGCCGAGCGGCTGGCCGAAGAGACCGGCGGGCACTACCTCGACCAGTTCACCAACGCCGAGTCGGCCACGGACTGGCGCGGAAACAACAACATCGCCGAGTCGATCTTCGAACAGCTGCGCGAGGAGCAGCACCCGATCCCCGAGTGGATCGTGGTGGGCGCCGGGACGGGCGGCACCAGCGCGACCATCGGCCGGTTCATCCGCTACCGCCGCCACGCCACCAGGCTGTGCGTGGTGGATCCGGAGAACTCGGCGTTCTTCCCGGCCTATGCACAGGGCCGCCGCGACGTCGTCACGGGCATGTCGTCTCGCATCGAGGGCATCGGCAGGCCCCGCGTCGAGCCGTCGTTTCTGCCCGACGTCGTGGACCGGATGGTGGTGGTGCCCGATGCCGCCTCGATCGCGGCGGCCCATCACGTCAGCGCGGTGCTCGGACGGCGCGTCGGCCCGTCGACGGGCACCAACGTGTGGGGGGCTTTCGGCTTACTCGCCGAGATGGTGGCGCAGAAGCGCAGTGGATCGGTGGTGACTCTGCTCGCCGACAGTGGCGACCGCTACGAGGACACCTACTTCAGCGAAGAGTGGCTGACCCAGTCCGGGCTGAAGGATTCGGCGTTGGCCGGCGTATTGGTCGAGTTCGAACGCTCGGGGCTCTGGCCCTGATCGTCACTGCCACCATTGCCGGCATCGGACGTCATGAACAGCCACAGCGCAGCAAGGGCGAAGAATCCGCCGTAGAGTGCGGCTCCCAACCCGGTCATCTCGAACCCTCTCGTCGTCTGGTCGTGCGATTTACTCGCACCCATCATGCTCAACGCCACTGACATCCATTTTTATCCCGGGATCGGAAGTGATTTGCGTCGCCATGGAGGCGTCGGTGCCGCGTCGCACCCAAGGTCTACCCATAGCCGCCCGTTCCCACCCGTGATCGCGGTCACGGGTGTTTGGCTTCCGATGCGGCTGGTGCGATACGCTGTCGTGGCTTTACGCGGGGTGTGGCGCAGCTTGGTAGCGTGCTTCGTTCGGGACGAAGAGGTCGTGGGTTCGAATCCCGCCACCCCGACCGCGTTTGCAGCTCAGAGGCCCTAGCCGACTCAATCGGCCGGGGCTTTCTGCTTTCCAGTCCGCAGTGGTTGGCTTAGCCGGGGAAGGTGACTTCGTAGAACAGTTCGTCGGGGTTGTCGAGCGTCGACTTCAAGGTCGCACGCTTCTTGAGGCGGGTGTTGGTCGGTGTGTGTGGGATACCGCTGTACGTCTTGCGCCACGTCGAGATGGCCGCGTGGCGACCCTTGTTGTCTGGAGCGACGGCCGGCAGGATCGCGTCGAAGATGGCATCGGTCGGCGTGCCGTTGTGGCTGCCGTGGTGCGAGACCTTGAGAAAGTGAACCGGCTTGAGCACGCCCTCTCGCGCCATCGTCTTCCAGCTGCGTATTTCAGCGTCCCCGGCGAAGAGCAGCCGCCAACCCCGCCATTCGAGGGCGAACACGACGCTGGTGTTGTTGGCCGCCTTATCGATGGCCAGGAGATTGTCGGCAACTCCGCTGCGCCTGGCCTCGACCAGACCGAGGAAGGCTCCGAGGTCCACGCCCGGCGGGGGTAGCGGGTCGGCCACCGGTGTCCGTTTCGCGCCGGCTGCCGGGATCGGGACGGCGCCGGCATCGAGCGGCTTGAACCGGCCGTAGTAGTCAAACGTGTCTTCCTCCGGCGCCCACACAGACAGCTTTGCTTCACGGAACGGATGAGTGCCCCGAAGCTTCGCAGTTCGGTGGATGTAGTGCGTCTTGTCGGAGTTCAGCGTCCTGAGATATTCGACGCAGTCCCCCGTCCAGGCCGGGTTGTTATTTGCCAACATCGCGTTGAATTCGCGGGTAGCCGCGGTCGGTCGTTTCGCCATCAGCGCCGCCACGCGTCGGTACATCTCCACGAACTCCCGCTTCTGTTTTTCAGCATCGGGATGTTTGTCGTCGTCGTAGTAGTGGAGGTCCGCGGACGCCGTCATCCACACATGCCGGACCTTGAGCCGATTGGCGATGTCGAGATCCGGAAGCTTGGCCGATGCGAAGAACAGGCCCTGGGCGTGATCGAGGTGCTCGTGTGTCATGACGTAGAGGTCCAGCGGCTCGCCGTCGAGCTCGTCGAGGATGTCGCCGATCACGGCCTCGAATACTTCGTCGTCTCCGCCTCCGGCGCTTCCTGTGCCCTCCGACGAATTGCCGACGTCGACGAGAATCCGGCGCTTGGTGGTGCGCCCGGTTGATGGGTTCTTGTCGGGGACGGTGATCAGGATCGCGTCACCGAACCGGACGTTGTACATTCGCACGACCAGGTTGTCCGTCATCAGCGGATTCCTCCTGTGATGTGGAGCATCCGCGCCATACCCTTTACGCGGAGCACGCCAGAGCCGACGTCGGCCGCCACCAAGCCGTGGAACGTCGGCGGACCGCTGCTCGGTGTGGCCGACACGTGGAGTTGCTCCAATTCGAGCAGCGACTTCAAGAGGGAATCCGTGGCGTTGCGGTCGCGATCGCGGCGGCTCGACGTGATCAGCGCTCGCACATAGGGCTTGGCGCGATCGAGACCGATCGCCAGGGTTGTGCCCGCACGGTAGCGGCGCTCTTTGGGCATTCCGTGACCCGTGTGGTTGGGCTCGGTCTCCGACCATGCGACTTTGAACAACACCTCCCGCAGCAGGCCCGTCCCCTCTTCGTGAAAGTACTGCTTTGTGACGTCGAGACGTGGACGTACCTCGAACGGTGTCTTGCGCGGGATCTTCAGCCAGGCGCTGTTGGTTTGGGCGAACGCGTAGGCGGCGAAGTCCGATGCGACCAGCTCGTCTACGTCGACTCCGTGCAGGGCTGCGTGCTCGAAGTTGGTCTTGACATCCAACTCCTTTGGGGTGGAGACGATTCCACGCTTGACAAACTCTTCGATGAGCCATTCCCGCTGCGTCGAGCTGTCGGGATGCGACGCCTCGTCTGATGCGAGAACGGCGCGGGCCAAGTCTGCGAAATTCACGTCGCCGGGTGGAAGGTAGTCGAGTCCACGCACCAGGGTGCGCTTGAGCCGATCGGCCGCAATGAACAACGCCCTTACATCGACGCCGAAATTGAGCGGCATCGATCGGGTCGAGGTGTCAGCCTGCTCGACCGTCGCCGCCTGCTCGACGAACGTCGCCTCGGAGGCCGACACCAGGTGGGGATCGAGAAGCGCCTTCGCAGCAAGTTGCTGCCGCACGTCCTCGTACGTCTTGATTAGCAGCGTGTAGAAGGTCCCCGAGAGCACGGTCGACAGGTCATGTGGCTCGTGGTCGGGGACGTCGCGCATGGTGGTGTCGTTGTTGAGGTTGCGGAGATAGAGGCGCTCGGGGTCGAGGGCGCGACCGAACTCCTCCGCCAGGCCGCTGAAGACACTCGAGTCGTCGATGCTCCCCCCTGTCGTGGACAGCACGCGCGCAGTCAGGTCGCGGCAGCGCAGGGAGACCAGGAGTGCCCCAAGATCGGCGACACCCTCATGGATCGCAAGGGATTCGGGCGAGATCGCCGAGTACAAATCCGGCGCGATGCCATCAAGCAGAGCGTGTGTCGTCTCATGGGCGACGATGTCTTGCGAGTTGCAGGTGTAAATCCACCGATTTGCATCGTTCGGGTCGGAAAACCTGAAGAACTGCAAGCTGTGTGACTCACGTTCGTAGTAGGCATTGGCCATGTCGCCGGCACGCGGCACGACCAGGAGCTGCGGCGCGCCGAACGCCCAGACAACTGGACGCCCCAGTGCATCCTGCTCTTCGAATAGCTTGATCGTCTTGTGCACTGCCCCGAACACCGAGACCGCTGCTGCTATGTGATCGACGTCTGGGTCACCCGTGCTGACGGGATGCTTGACCTCGTACGTGCCCCGTTTCGATCGGCCCTTCGGAGCGACGTACCGCGCCGGGGCGGCGAGAGTGCCGATGCCGGGCTCGAAGTCGAGCACCGTCGACGGAGGCGAGACGGGCCCGTCGAGGAACGCGCCGTCGTCGACGGTGATCTGCTCGGTCGGCTGCACGTCCTTGTATTGGGTGACGATTGGATCTTTGACGATCACCGGTATACGCACCTGCATATGTCCCCCTACCGCCAGTTGAACTATAGGGACGAGATGCTTGTGAAGGGGCCAAAACGGCAATCGCTGTTCGACTGGGGACGAGCGTGCTTAGTCGGTTCGGAGCAGGGGGCCGATTTCGTGAATTTCTTTGGAGGGTAGAAACTCTAGATCGACGTAGCGAGCCGTCAGCGTTTCCTTGTCGAGAGCCTTGGCCGCCAGTTGGGGGTGCCCCGCGCGTGCCCACCCCGACTCCCAAATCATGGCCAGGGCTCGCGCCCCTTCGATCATCACCTCGACAGTGCGAGAACCGAGTTGCTGCCACATCGCCGAGGTGATCGTGGCCCTGGCCGCTTCGTCGGCTTCTGCAACGGCCGCGTCGACTTGATCGTCGTAGTTCGACAGGGCCCCTTGGAAGCTGTTCACGATCTCCACCGGCGGGAGGATGTGGGCGACGTCGTACAACAGTTGCAATGTCGCGCGCGCGGCGTCTTTGCCTGTCGCGCAGCGGTTCAGCCCGTGGCCTGCTGGAGTCGCGGCGGCCTTGACACCTGCGATCAGCGCGTCGACGTTGGCGGCCACCGTGCATCGGCTGACACGAGTCGCCGACATAGTGCGCGCACACGCCGGCCGCGACCAGAAAGCCGTCGACGTCGTCATTGCGCAGGCAGTCAGCCATCGCGTCGAACAGCTGCCATACCCGAAACGGTGACAGGCCCCGGTTCTTCGAACCGACGTTATGCGGCAACCGGTCGTAGAACTGCTTGTCCCAAATATCGGGCGAGATCAGGTCCGGGTTGGCCAGACATTGATCGCGCCAGTTCGTGTCCTCACCCGCCGGCGCAATGTCGACGTCGGCGTAATGGTTTGGGTTTTCGGGACCCGAGCTGTACTCGTCGCCGCGGGTGGCGCGGCCGCCGATGCGCCCGTGCTGCGGATTGTCCGCCTTCGACCGCTTCTTCCAGATCTCGTCGGGCACGTGCGACCCCAAAACGTTTGCATCAAGACTCCGCAATCTCGGACGGTCGTGGCTTTGGACCAAATTGCCGGAGCAGGTTGTGAGGCGGGTCGAATGCGGTACGTGCATCGACACACGACGCGGGCACAGCCGCGGCGGGATGGGCGAGGTCTACCGGGCTTACGACACCAAGCACGACCGGCGGCATGAACTCCGACCCAGGCTGATTGTGCCTTCCTGCCAGACGCAGTGTATTTCGGGGCGCCGACGAGTTCGGTCCGCCATCAGGGGAGCGGTCTGCCGCGGCGAGGGAGCAGTTCTGAGCGTAAACGTGTGCGGTGCAAGGGACGTGCACGAAATCCTCAGTCCGCAGTCAGTCCGCAGCAGTTCTGCGTTGGCTGCGTTGTCTGTCGCGTGCTCGGACTAGCTGGCTTGCAGAAACGACCACAACAAGCGCAGTTCGCTCAATCAAACGCCCTGGTGGCATGGTTCGGGACGAAGAGGTCGTGGGTTCGTATCCCGCCACCCCGACCGCGTTGAGACGTTTAGAACCCGTAGCCGAGCTGGGCGGGGACGTCACTGAGGAATGCCGCCTCCAGGCGTGCGAGCACCGTGGGGTCAGCGGCGCGCAACCGGTTCGCCAAGGCCAGGGCCGACACCTGGTGTCCGCCCATGTACAGGCTTCCCAGGACGTCGAGATCCATCTCCACCTGCGGTGCTGCGTCGGTTGGCGTGCAGCGGGCCCGACCGTCGCGGACGTCGAGCGCGAATCGTCCGCCGCTGCCTGCAAATTGATCGGACACCTCGATCACGGTGGACAGCTCGGCCTGATAGCGGCGAGCCTCGAGCACCGCAGGGACGTCGGTGATCCGCAGCCACAGGTCGTCCTCGTATCCCGTGGTGCGCGCCAATCGGCTATCTGTGAGCAGGTATGGCAGCGGATCGCACGAATGCGTCCAGAGGACCACCGTCTCCATGAGATCGAGACCCAGCAGCGCGCGCAACAACGCCACGTACGCGTCGGTGGTGACGGCCTTGAACTCGTCGACGCGCACCCTCTTGGTTTCGCTGCCATGAATCCGGTACAGCGCGTAGCCGTCGGCGTGAAGGAGCCCGAACAGGGCTGTCCCACCGTCGCGGTCGTCCTCGCGGTCGGCCAGGTAGTCGTCCCACAACGTCTGCGGACGCGCCAGCCCACCCGGTGTGCGCCGCCGCCACCGGTCGTAGATTGCGGCGAGTTCGGCGCCACACTGGGCCGGCAGCACCATGCGGACGCCGCCGGGGTCGGGGGCGTCGGAGTGGAACCGGGCGAAGCGCCGGTCGATGGTCAACTCGCGCTCCATCGTCGCCGGACCGTAGCCGAAGCGCCCGTAGATGCCGCCTTCGCTGGCGGTCAGGCCGGCCAGCGGATACCCGGCATCGGCGATGCGTTGATGCAACTCGGTGTACATGGCCCGCAGCAGGCCGCGACGGCGATGGGTCGGTGCGACTCCCACCATGCTCAGCCCGGCCATTGGCAGGACGGCACCCCCGGTCACCGTCAACTGCATGTCGAAGTACGCCGCCACGCCTACGACGGCGGCGTCGTCGCACACCACGACCGCGCCGTCGTCGGCAACCAAGCTTCGGAACATCCCGAACGAATCCAGATGGTTCCACGTGCCGAAGCTGACTCCGTGCAGCAGCGCGATCTGCTCCCAGTCGCCGTCGGTGGGGCTACGCAGTTCCAGCGGGTCCAGGGCCGTAGAAGTGATCACAGAATGCCAACGTGCCACAACGTGGCACCTGAGCGCGACGGATTTTCGTCAGCCGGACTGCCGGTCCCTCTTGGGATTAGAGCGCGGGCTCAGAGCCGATCCTTCACCGCGGCCGAGAGCCGTGACCCGTCGGCTTTGCCCTCGGCGATGGCGGTGGCCGCCTTCATCACCTGACCCATCTGCTTCGTGCTGGGGCGGTGGCCGATCTCCTCGGCCACCTGGGCGATGGCGGTGTTGACGACGTTGGCCAGTTCGTCGTCGTTGAGCTGGGTCGGCAGGTAGTCGTCGATCACGCTGGCCTCGGCGCGTTCGTTGGCCGCGAGCTCGCCGCGGCCGTTGGTGACGTAGATCTCGGCGGCCTCGCCGCGCTTCTTCGACTCCCTGGCGAGCACCTTGAGGACGTCGGCGTCGGTCAGCTCACGCGCTGCCTTGCCGGACACTTCCTCGCTCTGAATCGCCGCGATCAGCATGCGCAGCGTCGCGGTGCGCAGTTTGTCCCGGGACTTCATCGCCGTGGTGAGGTCGGCACGCAGCCTGTCCTTGAGTTCCGCCATGAGCGAGACGCTACGCCGAGGACTGCGTCTGGTGGTGCCGCTCTGCCAGCGCGCCGACCCGGCGCATGTCGGCACGCAGGGCGTCTGCCCGGTCGCGGTGCGAGGGCAACAGGACGGCGACCATCAGCGACATCCAGGGTGGCATCGCCACGATCTGGTACGCCTGACGCAGTCGCGTGCCGGACGCCGATGGCTCCAGCTTGAAGTGCCATGCGGTTGCGTCACCCTGTGCGCCGGACGTGAGATACCCGAACTCCCGGCCGGGGTCGAAGGCGAAGATGGTGCAGACCCGCGACCAGGTGGTTCGGCCGTTGCGATTGGCCCCGCGGAAACGCACGTCGAGGCCGGATTCGGTTGCCCCGTCCAGAAACTCGACTCCGGTGCATTCGTGGCTCCACTCCGATGTCCGGACGGGATCGGCGATCACCTGCCACACCGCTTCAGGGGGTGCCGCGACGTCGACGCCGACGTCCGCACTCAGCTGGCGGCGCAACGACAAGTGCCGCGGCAGATACCAGCACCGGTAGGCGCGGGAGCGGTACTCGCGGCCACCCCTCAGGCGTTCCGTCAACGTCGGCCGCGCCTCGGCGGGTGCGTCGTCGGCCAGCCAGTGTGGCGTGATCGCCGAGTGCTCCGCGGTCAGCGCCGTCGCGCTCTCCAGCGCGGTCGACAGCTCCCGCAGAGATGTCACCAGCCCGTCGCGGGTGTCGCCGTCACCCGAATACCGCTTGGCGGCCGCGACGACTGGTGCCACGGCCGACGCTGCGGAACCCCGTTGGCGGTCAACCGGTTCCAGCATCCAGGTCAAGCGCTCGGCGATCGCGGTGCGCTGGGCGGGATCGGGATGGGGCCACCTGGTCAGCGCAGCGCTCGCGCGACGGATGTCGCGGTCCATGGCGCGGCGGACGGTTTCGCTCGTGTCGGTCATGCGTGGCGTGTCCTTCGGCGTCGTGCTGGCGGTGCCCATTGTCGGTCCGGCGACGGGTGCACGTTGTCAATTTTCCCAGCTGTCGACAGGATGGTGGACATGAGCAACGACGCCGGTGGGTACGGCCAGGCCGGCCCACCGCCGCCGGGGTATCCACCACCGGGTTACGCGGGCTACCCGCCGCCGGGCTACTACCCGCAAACACCCAGCTATCAGGGCTACGCGCAGCCGGGCTACGCCCAGCCTGGCTATCCGCCGCCCGGTTATCCCCCACCCGGCTATGCACCGCCCGGCTACCCGCCACCGGGTTACCCGCCGCCCGGTTACCCGCCGCCCTGGTATCCGGGGACCGCACCACCCGCACTCAAGCCGGGCGTCATCCCGTTGCGCCCGCTCAGCTTGTCCGACATCTTCAACGGCGCCGTCGCGTACGTACGGATGAACCCGAAGGCCACGCTGGGCCTGACCACTGCCGTCGTCGTGGTGGCCCAACTCGTCGCGCTTGTGCTGCAGGTCGGGCCGCTCGCCGCCACCGGGGAACTGAGCGCACTCAGCGAGGGAGGTGACGAACTCTCGACCGCCGCCCTGGTCGGATCGTCGCTGTCCAGCCTCGCCGGCGCCGTGGCCACGGGCCTCTCTGCGATCGTGCTGAGCGGACTGCTCACCGTCGTCGTCGGCCGGGCCGTGTTCGGGGCGAACATCACCATCGGCGAAGCGTGGCATCGCGTTCGCGGACGCCTGCTGGCGCTGTTCGGGTTCACCGCCATCGAGGCCCTCGGCGCGGTGCTTCTCGTCGCGATCGTGGTGGGCGTGATCTTCGCGGTCGTGTCCGTCGTCCGCGGTGCGGCCGCCTTCGTCATCGGTGCCCCACTGGTCCTGGCTCTAATCGTGGTCCTGATCTACCTCGGCACCATGCTCAGCTTCGCGCCGACCCTGATCGTGCTCGAACGTCGTGACGTCATCTCCGCGATCAAGCGGTCCTTCGCATTGGTCAAGAACGACTTCTGGCGCGTGTTCGGCATCCGACTGCTCGGCCAGTTGGTGGCGGGCATGATCGCAGCCGCGGTCTCGGTGCCGTTCAGCTTCGGTGGTCAGTTGCTGTTGATCGGCGCGGGGTCGGCCGCGGGTGTGGTCGTCGCACTGGTCCTGATCGCCATCGGCGGAGCGATCGGCCAGATCGTCACCGCACCCTTCAACGCGGGCGTCGTCGTGCTCCTCTACACCGATCGGCGCATCCGCGCCGAAGCCTTCGACCTCGTCCTGCAGTCCGGTGCCGCGACCCCGCCGGGCACCCCGGCCGATTCCACCGACCACCTGTGGCTGACGCCGCATCCCTGACGTGTCAATCGAAATCGATCGGGACGCCGCACACGACGCTGCTCAGCGCGAGCTGAGCAAGCCGATCTACCCAAGGGGATCGCTGACCGAACGACTCCTCGGTTGGCTCGACGAACTGCTGTACAAGCTAATGATGGAGGGAGCATCGATACCCGGCGGCTGGTTCACGCTGACGGTGCTGTTCCTGCTGGTGGTCGTGGCGGCCGTGGTCGCGGTCCGGGTGGCCATGCGGACCATGCGCACCAATCGTGGTGGTGACTCCGCACTCTTCGGCGTGCACGACCTCACCTCGGCCGAGCATCGAGGCGCCGCGGAACAGGCGGCAGCGCAGGGCAACTGGGCCGCGGCAATTCGGCACCGCCTGCGTGCCGTCGCCCGTCATCTCGAGGAGACGGGCGTGCTGAACCCGGTTCCCGGCCGCACGGCCACCGAACTCGCGCGTGACGCCGGCGCGGCCGTCTCCGGCCTGAACACCGAATTGCGGCGCGCCGCAGAGGCTTTCAACGACGTCACCTACGGCGAGCGACCCGGCACCGAGTCGGGCTACCGCTTGATCGCGGACCTCGACGACCACCTGCGCTTCCGCACCTCGGGGGTTGACGCCGTCGCAGCGGCGCCCGGCACCTCCGAGCCATGGGCCGACGTCCGATGACCGAGGTCTCCACGGCAGTCGGCCCGACGGTGGCGAAACGCTGGCGCACCATCAAGTGGATCCTGCTGGCACTGGTGGTCATCGCCGCGGTGTCGACGTTGAGCACCTATCTCACCGCGTCTCGGCCCGGCGGCCGGATGGATCCCGAGGCCACCTCCCCAGAAGGGGCACGCGCACTGGTCTCCCTGCTGCGGGACCAGGGGGTGGAGGTCATCGAAGCAGGATCGCTCGCCGACGTCGAACGGTCCGCGCGACCGGACACGCTGCTGGTCGTGGCCCAGACCTACTACCTCGTCGACGACGAGGGCCTGCGGCGCCTTGCCGCGGTACCCGGCGACCGCCTGCTGGCCGAACCCGTGTCGCGAACCCGGGAAGCACTGGCTCCCCGCATTCGCACCGCGCCTACTGCGACGTTCGGCGGCCCGCCGAACTGTGACATGCCGGAGGCGAACCGCGCGGGCGACGTTCAGTTCGGTGCGAGCGACACCTACGAGGCGGCGGGCGAGGTGAACGTCACCCGGTGCTACGACGGTGCCGTCGTCCGGTACACCGACGACGGCCGCACCGTGACCGTCGTGGGTAGCGCGGACTTCATGACGAACTCCGGACTGCTGAGCGAGGGCAACGCCGCGCTCGCCATGAACCTGGCGGGCACCCGGCCTCGGGTCATCTGGTACGCGCCCCAGCAGTCCGAGGGCGAATCCGGCGGCAGCGCCTCTTTCACCGATCTGATCCCCGACCGGGTCTGGTGGATGGTGCTGCAGCTGTGCCTGGCGGTCCTCCTGGTGGCGTTGTGGCGCGGCCGCCGGGTCGGCCCGCTGGTCGCCGAAGACCTGCCCGTGGTGGTCCGCGCGTCCGAAACCGTGGAGGGCCGCGGTCGCTTGTACCGGTCGCGGCGGGCACGCGACCGCGCCGCCGAGGCACTGCGCGCCGCCGCCCTGCACCGCATGCTGCCGCGCCTGGGCCTCGGCCCCAATGCGGAGCCGACCGCGGTGGCCCAGTCCGTCGCCCAGCGGATCGGCGCCGACCCGAACGCGCTGGTGCACTTGCTGTTCGGTCCGCCTCCTGACACCGATGCGGATCTGGTCAATCTTGCCCACCAACTGGACGACACCGAAAGGCAGGTCGCACTGTCGTGAATCCGAATCCACCCGCCGATACCACCGCCGACGAGGACGCTGCGCGGAACGCGTTGCACACCTTGCGGAACGAGATCGCCAAGGCCGTCGTCGGCCAGGACGCCGTGGTCAGCGGCCTCGTGATCGCACTGTTGTGTCAGGGCCACGTCCTGCTCGAAGGTGTGCCCGGTGTCGCGAAGACGCTGCTGGTCCGCACCCTCGCGGCAGCGTTGCAACTGGAGTTCAAGCGCGTGCAGTTCACCCCGGACCTGATGCCGGGCGACATCACGGGCTCACTGGTGTACGACGCACGCACCGCCGAGTTCGAGTTCCGTTCGGGTCCGGTGTTCACCAATCTGCTTCTCGCCGACGAGATCAACCGGACACCCCCCAAGACGCAGGCCGCGCTGCTGGAGGCGATGGAGGAACGACAGGTCAGCGTCGACGGTCAGCCCAGGCCGCTGCCCGACCCGTTCATCGTCGCCGCCACCCAGAACCCGATCGAGTACGAGGGCACTTACCAACTGCCGGAGGCTCAGCTGGACCGGTTCCTGTTGAAGCTCAACGTGCCACTGCCGCCGCGGGACCAGGAGATGGCGATCCTGTCCAGGCACGCACACGGTTTCGATCCGCGTGACCTGTCGGCCGTGCAACCGGTGGCCGGCCCCGCCGAACTCGCCGCAGGCCGCGCAGCGGTGCGTCGCGTTCTGGTCGCCGACGAGGTGCTCGGCTACATCGTCGACGTGGTCGGCGCCACCCGGAACTCGCCGTCGCTGCAATTGGGGGTGTCGCCGCGCGGTTCGACGGCGCTACTCGCCACCGCCAGATCCTGGGCCTGGCTGTCGGGACGCAACTACGTCACCCCGGACGACGTCAAGGCCATGGCCCGTCCCACCTTCCGTCATCGGCTGGCCCTGCGGCCAGAGGCCGAGCTCGAGGGGGCCACCCCCGACGGCGTTTTGGACGGCATCCTGGCCTCGGTTCCGGTACCGCGCTAGTGACGCTGACCGGCCGCACCGGCCTGATCGCCCTGATCTGCGTGCTGCCGATCGGCCTATCTCCCTGGCCCGCAACGGCCTTCATCGTCCTGCTGGCATTGTTGCTGGCGGTGGTCGCCGTCGACGTTGCGCTGGCCGCCAGCACCCGCAAGCTGCGCTTCAGCCGCGTCGGAGACACCGCAGCGCGGTTGGGCGAGACCGTGGCCACCGCGCTGGTCGTGGAGAATCCCGGGTCCCGTCGGTTCCGCGGCCAGATTCGCGACGCCTGGTCGCCGTCGGCCCGCGCGGAACCGCGCATCCACCAGGTGGACATCGCCGCGGGACAACGGTTCCGGGTCGACACCCTGCTGCGGCCGATGCGCCGCGGCGATCAGGAGTCGGCGCTGGTCACCGCGCGCTCGGTGGGCCCGCTGGGCCTGGCGGGGAGGCAGAGTTCGCACCGAGTGCCCTGGCAGGTCCGGATCCTGCCACCGTTCCTGTCCCGCAAGCACCTTCCGTCGCGGTTGGCCAGGCTGCGGGAACTCGACGGCATGATCCCGGTGCTGATCCGCGGCCAGGGCACCGAGTTCGACTCGCTGCGCGAGTACGTGGTCGGCGACGACGTGCGGTCGATCGACTGGCGCGCCACCGCGCGCCGCTCGGACGTCGTGGTGCGGACGTGGCGCCCGGAACGCGACCGCCGCGTCGTCATCGTCCTCGACACCGGACGGACGTCGGCCGGGCGGGTCGGCGTCGACCCCACCGCAGGCGACCCGAGCGGCTGGCCGCGCCTGGACTGGTCCATGGATGCCGCACTCCTGTTGGCGGCGTTGGCCTCCCGCGCGGGCGACCACGTCGACTTCGTGGCCCATGACCGGGTGCCACGGGCCGGTGTGTACAACGCGTCGCGCACCGAGCTGCTGGCCCAACTCGTCACCGCGATGGCGCCGCTTCAGCCCGCCCTGATCGAGTCCGACGCGGCCGCCATGGTCGCCACGGTCCGACGGCGCATCCGGCGGCGCGCGCTAGTGGTGCTGCTGACCGATTTGAACGCATCCGCCCTCGACGAAGGGCTGATGGCGGTCCTGCCGCAACTGTCGACCAGGCACCACGTGCTGATCGCGGCGGTCGCCGACCCGCGGGTGGACCGGTTGGCGGCCGGGCGGTCGGACGCGGCGCAGGTGTATGACGCCGCCGCGGCCGAACGGGCCCGCAACGACCGCGTCTCGATCGCGACGCGGCTGCGGCGGCACGGCGTCGACGTCGTCGACGCCGAACCCGAGGAACTGGCCCCCGCGCTGGCCGACCGGTACCTGGCCATGAAGGCCAGCGGCAAGTTGTAGGCCGACGTTTCGGGGGCCGGGGTCACCCCGTCGGCACCACGTCTGGCGCGTCGTCGACGTCGCCCGTCTCGCCCGCCCGGACGCCCTTGCGGCCGAAGTGCACGATGTAGCCGAGGAACGCGACCTCGGCCGCCACCCCGATCGCGATGCGCGCGAACGTCGGCAGCGATGACGGCGTGACGAGCGACTCGATCAGCCCCGACACGAATAGGACACCGACGAGGCCGACCGCGACGGCGACGACGGCACGGCCCCGCTCGGCGAGCACCTGGCCCCGCGGCCGGTCACCCGGGGATACCACCGACCAGCCGAGCCGCATCCCTGCCGCTCCGGCCAGGAACACCGCGGTCAGCTCGAGCAGACCATGGGGGGTGAGCAGACCCAGGAAGATGTCGCCCTTCCCGGCGTCGAACATGAACGCCGCATTTATACCGAGGTTCGCGGCATTCACGTAAAGCATGTACGGGATCGGTATGCCGAGCAGGATCGCGAACCCGATCCACTGGACGGCGACCCACGCATTGTTGACCCACACCTGCAGCAGGAACGATACGGCCGGATTCTCGCTGTAGTAGGAGGCGAAGTCGTGGTTGACCAATACGTCGATCTCGCTTGGCGTTTTGAGGGATGCCTGTATTTCGGGGTTGCCGGACACCCACACGGCGATCACCGCGGCGGCGATGAAGAACACAACCGCGGTCCCGAGCCACCACCGCCACGACCGGTAGGCCACCACGGGGAACGACACCGTCCAGAACCGGACGAACTCACTCCGGAGCGGCGCGTGTGCGCCGGTGACCGCGGCGCGCGCCCCGGCCACCAGCCCCGACAACCGGCCGACCAGCACCGAATCCGTCGACGCGGTGCGCACCATCGACAGATGTGTCGATACCCGCTGGTACAGGTCGACCAGTTCGTCGACCTCGGCCCCGGTCAGTTTGCGACGCCGCTTGACCAGATGCTCGAGCCGGTCCCAGGTCGGGCGGTGTGCCAGCACGAACGCGTCGACATCCACCCCTGGAATGCTAGTAGCGTTGCGTTCCATGGTGGCGCAGCCGGAACCAATGGTGACGGGCGACGCCGTGGTTCTCGACGTTCAGATCGCGCAGATGCCCGTGCGCGCGCTGTCGGCGTTCATCGACCTCACCGTCGTGTTCATCGCCTACATCATCGGCATCGTGTTGTGGGCCGCCACGTTGTCCGATTTCGATTCGGCGCTGTCCGCCGCCGTGCTGGTCATCTTCACCGTGCTGGCGATCGTCGGGTACCCGCTCATCTTCGAGATCGCGACGCGTGGCCGTTCCCTGGGCAAGATGGCGCTGGGCCTGCGCGTGGTCTCCGACGACGGTGGGCCGGAACGCTTCCGCCAGGCGTTGTTCCGCGCACTGGCCGGCGTCATCGAGATCTGGACGTTCGTAGGCGGTCCTGCAGTGATCTGCAGCATGCTGTCGCCCAGGGGCAAGCGCATCGGCGACGTGTTCGCCGGCACCATGGTGATCAGCGAACGCGGCCCACGGCTCAGCCCGCCGCCGCCGATGCCTCCGACCATGGCGTGGTGGGCGTCGTCGCTGCAGCTGTCCGGACTGGCCCCCGAATCGGCCGAGCGCGCCCGCCAATTCCTCTCCCGGGCAACGCAGTTGGACTCCAGCGTACGTGACCAGATGGCTTACCGGATCTACGCCGAGGTGGTGGCGCAGATCTCCCCTCCGCCGCCGCCGGACGCACCCCCGCAGTTGGTGCTGGCCGCGGTGCTGGCCGAACGACACCGCAGGGAGCTGGTGCGGCTGCAGCCCCCGATCCCGGTCGCCCCACCGCCGCCCCCGCAGTGGGCCACCCCACCGCCGCAATGGGCCCCGCCGCCAGGACCGGTGTATCAGCAGCCGACATCACCCACTACCGCAACCGATTCCGGCGGGTTCACGCCGCCGAGCTGACGCGAGATGTGTGTCCCACGCTGCGGTAGAGCTTGACCGAGACAGCCGCCAACCAGGCCCAGACAAGGACGACCGCGCCCGTGAAGGCCAAAATGGTGGCGGCACCGCCTGATCCGGACGACAAGGCGAGGAAGCTGGCGGCGAATACGGCTCCCGTGATGCGGGAGAACACGGCCCAGCTCCGTTCGCCGTCATGGGCGAAGCGCGCGGCGAGCACTATGCAGGCCGCGACCAGACAGGTGAACCCGACGCCTGCCACGGCGAAGTGGACCAGACCGTTCAAGCTCACCTCGCCCACCCCGGCCGGCGTGCCAGGCGGGAACCCGTCCGACGGATCGGCGCGGAAGAGTGCCGCCGCGACCAGGCCGGCACCGTAGGCCGCGATCAACCCCGAACCCCATGCCGACGACCGGCCCGGCCCGAGCGCGCGGCGCATCCCGACGGCCGCGGCGATGGTCATTGCGCCGGTGACGAGGAAGGTGGCGATCTGGATCCAGCCGAGAGAGCCGTTGGCCAACTGGCTGGCCGCATGTCGCGTTGGGTCGTAGCCGTCACGGGTCAGCGCCTGTGCGGCGACCGCGACGACGTAGATCGGGCCGGCGATCACGCCATAGCCGAGCAGCGACTTGGTGATCCTGTCGGCCAGCGGCGGGCAATCGGTCCTGGTCATGGCGAGTCTCCCTACTCGAACGGAACTAGACGGTACAGTACTATTTCAGGAACTAGACTGTCCAGTACTCGATCGATTGGAGGACGCGATGACCGAGACGATCCCGACACTGCCTGGACGGTCGGCCCGCAAGCGCCAGACCATCCTGTCCGCAGGCCGGGCGCTGTTCCTGAGCAACGGCTACCAGGGCACTAGCGTCGACCAGATCGCCGCGACGGCAGAGGTGTCGAAACAAACCGTCTACAAACACTTCGGCGACAAGCACGAGCTGCTGCTTGCCATCGTCACCGACGCCCTGGACAGCACGGTGGCGCAGTTCCTGGACCGGATCGCCGCACTGTCGAACACCACGGACCTGGAAGCCGACTTGGTGGCGCTGGCGGGTGATTACCTGCACGCGGTACTGCAGGGACCGGTCGTGCAGCTCCGTCGTCTGGTGGTTGGCGAGGCCAATCGGCTGCCCGAACTGGCGCAGCTGTACTACGACCAGGCGCCGAGTCGCACGTTGGCCGCATTCGCTGAGTGCTTCGGCCTTCTGCACGGTCGCGGCCTCCTGCACGTGCGCGAGCCATCGGTTGCTGCAGAGCATTTCGCGTTTCTGATCGTCGGCCGGTCGATCGATCAAGCACTGTTCTGCGGGGGTCCGCAGGTGCTGGCCGGCATCGATCCGAAACGCCACGTCCGCGCCGGGGTCGACGTGTTTCTCGCGGCTTATCAGGCACGTTCAGCCGACAGTTAGCCCCCCCCAATAGAATGGGACATATGTGTCCCATTTTGGCAATCATGTGCTATATTCAGGCACATGTCGGTATCGCAGGCGAATGACGGTGGCCCGCGTTCGCGGACCCGCAAGGCGATCCTCGACGCGGCCGTGTCGGTGCTCGCCGACAACCCCGCCGCCTCGCTTGGCGACATCGCGACGGCCGCCGGGGTCGGACGCAGCACGCTGCACCGCTACTTCGCCGAGCGCTCCGACCTGCTGCACGCGCTGGCCCGTCACGTACACCAGCTGAGCAACGCCGCGATCGAACACGCCGAACCCGACTGCGGCCCCGCGGTCGAGGCGTTGCGCCGCGTGGTGGAGTGCCAACTCGACCTCGGGCCGATCATTCCGTTCGTCTTCAACGAACCCACGATCCTCGCCGACCCCGAGCTGGCGGCCCTACTGGACACCGGCGACGAGGTCATCGTCGACGTGCTCAACCGGGTGTCGACACGGGGATCCGCCGGTCCACCCGACTGGCCGAGGTTGGTGTTCTGGGCACTGCTCGAGGCGGGATACCAAGCCATCAAGCGCAACAGCGCCCCGCGCGTCCAGATCGTCGACGCCATCATGGCCAGCCTGACCGAGGGCACCATCAACCCGAATCAACCTTGAGCAAACCGGCTTTCAACCCTTCTCAAAACGTACGCAGTATCAGGAGTCACATCATGTCCACCCGGGTCGACGTCGTCCCGACACCCGCCACCGCACCCCGTCGCGCGTGGTTCGCGCTCGCGGTCCTGCTGCTGCCCGTGCTGCTGATCGCCGTCGACAACACCATCCTTGCCTTCGCGTTGCCGAGCATCGCCCAGGACTTCACTCCGTCGGCGCCGATGCAGCTTTGGATCGTCGACGTGTACTCGTTGGTGCTTGCCACGCTGCTGGTGATGATGGGCAGCCTGGGCGACCGCATCGGCAGGCGCAGGATGCTGATGATCGGCGCGACCGGCTTCGCGGTGGTCTCCGCCGCGGCGGCGTTCGCCCCGAGCGCCGGTTACCTGGTGGCCGCCCGGGCCGTCTTGGGCATCTTCGGCGCCATGTTGATGCCGTCGACGATGTCGCTGATCCGCAACATCTTCCCCAACGCGTCGTCGCGCAGGCTCGCGATCGCGATCTGGGCATCGTGTTTCACCGCGGGCTCGGCCCTCGGCCCGATCGTCGGCGGCGTGCTGCTCGAGCACTTCCACTGGGGTGCAGTGTTTCTCGTCGCCGTCCCCATCCTGCTGCCACTTCTCGTGCTGGCACCGCGGCTGGTGCCGGAGTCGCGCGACCCGAGTCCAGGTCCGCTCGACCCAGTCAGTGTGCTGCTGTCATTGACGGCGATGCTGCCGCTCGTCTGGGCCATCAAGACGGCAGCCCACGACGGACTTTCGTGGGTCATCGCCGCTGCGCTGGTGGTCAGCGTCGGATCTGGCGTTCTGTTCGTCCGACGCCAGAACCGCAGCGCCACACCGATGCTCGACATCAAGCTGTTCGGCTACGCCCCGTTCTGGTCGTCGATCCTGGCGAACTTCCTCTCCATCGTGGGACTCATCGGGTTCATCTTCTTCATCTCGCAACACCTGCAGCTGGTGCTCGGACTCAGCCCATTGGCCGCCGGCCTGGTGACGCTGCCAGGTGCCGTCTTGTCGATGGTCGCGGGCATCGGGGTCGTGCGTTTGATGAGGTGGTTCACGCCGCACACCCTGACAGTGGTCGGACTCGTGCTCGTATCGGCCGGCTTCGGGCTGATCCTGCTGTTCCGCCATGACCTGACGGTGGTCGCGGTGGTGGTGTCGTTCATCGTGCTCGAACTCGGCGTCGGCATCTCGCAGACGATCACGAACGACACCATCGTCGCGTCCGTGCCCGCTGCCAAGTCCGGGGCGGCGTCCGCGGTGTCGGAGACCGCCTACGAACTCGGTGCCGTGGTCGGAACCGCGACGCTCGGCACCATCTTCACGGCGTTCTACCGCTCGAACGTCGAAGTGCCGCGGGGACTTCCGCCGACGGAGGCGGCCGACGCCGCGGAGAGCATCGGCGGTGCCACGGCGGTGGCCAAGAACCTGCCAGCCGATGTCGCCGAGCGGCTACTCGACTCGGCGCGTACCGCGTTCGACTCGGGCATCGCGCCGACCGCGACCATCGCAGGGCTGCTGACCCTGATCGCGGCCGCGGTCGTCGCCATCGCGTTGCGGAACGTCAGCGGTACAGAAGGCCGATCAACATCAGCGCGGCCCCGACGAACCCGGTCGCGGTCCGGACGTGGTTCCACGCCGTCCACGTCGACAGGTAGGCCTGCCACTCCCGTGCGGCGTCGGCGACCGACAGACCGGCGGGATCGACGCCGTCGAGATGATTGTTCAGCGGGACGTTGAACGCCATCGTGATGACCGCCGCGAGGACACCGAAGACTGCGCCGACCAGCAAGTACCAGCTGCCCGGCTGGTGAAGCTGAAGTGCAGCGGTGACACCCAACGCCGCGGCAAGCACGGCTGCACCGAAGTACACCAGTAGGAACGCAGGGCTCGAGTTCGCCTCGGCGTTGATACCTCGCATCGCGGTGATTGCCTGGATGGGACCGGTGCGATCCAGACCGCGCATGACGAAGGTCGAGAACACGTACATCATTCCGGCCGCGGCGGCGCTGCTGATCGCCGCGACGATGATCAGGATGACAACGGGGCTGATGTTCATGTCTGGTAGTAAACCGCCGCAGACCGAGACGATCCATCGCTTTCCGTCTCGGCTGCATGTCTGATCGTCTAGCATTCCGCGCGTGGATGCGGTCGTCGGGCTACTCGACGGGGTTCGGGCCCGCGGTGCCTTCGTGCTCCGGATGAAGATGGATCCGCCGTGGTCGATGAGCATCCGTGACGAGGCACCGTTGACGCTCATCTGCCAGACCAGCGGCAGCGCCGTGATCGTCGGAGAGTCCAGTGGCATCACCTGGTTGAGGCCGGGTGACGTCGCACTGACCCGTGGCACCGATTGCTATCTGTTCGCCGACGATCCCGCCACGACGCCGATGGTCGTGATCCATCCCGGCCAGCGCTGCACGACGCTGACGGGTGAGGACCTCAGGTTCGAGATGTCGCTCGGAGTTCGGACGTGGGGCAACAGTGCGACCGGTGCGACGACGTCGGTGATCTGCGCCTACGAGGGTCGCAGCGAGGTCAGCGAACGACTTCTGTCCTCGCTGCCCGCGGTGGTGGTGCTGCGCGCCGACGACTGGAACAGCCCACTGGTGGACATGCTGGCCGAAGAGGCCGGACTGGACGGGCCCGGCCAGGAGGCCTACCTGGACAGGCTGCTCGACGTCTTGCTGATCGCGGTGCTGCGCGCCTGGTTCGATCGCGGCGAGAACGCGCCGACGTGGTGGCAGGCCGAGCGAGATCCGGTAGTGGGACGTGCACTCAAGCTCATCTACAACAATCCGGGCCATCCCTGGACGGTGGCCAACCTCGCTGCCGCAGTTGGTAATTCCCGCGCCGTGTTCGCGCGCCGCTTCACCGACCAGGTGGGCGAGCCACCGATCGCGTTCCTGACCAGCTGGCGCCTGGCCATGGCCGCCGACATGCTGCGGTCGAGCCGGACCACGATCGCCGCCATCGCGCGGCAGGTGGGGTACGGCACGCCGTTCGCACTGTCAAGCGCGTTCAAACGCGCCTACGGCGTCAGTCCGAACACGTACCGCGCGGACGCCGCCGCGACGGCCTAGAGGGCAGGATCCCCGCGGTGACTTTTGCCGAGCGTGGAAGTCTCAACGACATGGCTGCACTCGACGGCAAGACTGCATTGATCACCGGAGGCGCCCGAGGACAGGGCCGGGCACACGCTACGACGCTGGCCCGTGAAGGCGCCGACATCGTGTTGTGCGACGTCGCCGCTCCGGTCGAGGAAGTCGACTACCCGCTGGCCACGCCCGCCGACGTCGAACAGACGGTTCGGACGGTGCAGTCCCTTGGCAGGCGTTGTCTCGCGATCACGGCCGACGTCAGGGACCTGGCGGCGATGCAGGACGTGGTTGCGCAGGCGATCGAGGCGTTCGGCGGGATCGACGTGGCGGTCGCCAACGCCGGGATCGCAAGCAGCGGACCGATCGCGACGATGTCCGAACAACGTTGGCGCACAATGATCGACGTCAATCTCACCGGCGTGTTCAACACGTTCCGGGCCGTCCTGCCGCACATGATCGAGCGTGGAGCTGGACGACTAGTGGCGACCTCCTCGATCGTCGCAAGCACCGGGGCAACCAACTCCGGCCACTACGCGGCGGCCAAGGCCGGTGTGGTCGCGCTGGTGAAGTCGGTGGCCTACGAGGTCGCCGAACACGGGATCACCGTCAATGCGGTGCTGCCCGCGGGGGTGAACACGCCGATGATCCACAACCCAGGGACATACCGAATGATCCGGCCGGATTTGGAGAATCCGGGTCGCGCGGACGTCGAAGAGATGTTCCAGCGGGGACGCCCGCGGCCCGGATTGCTGGAACCGGAAGACGTGGCGAACGCCGTGCTCTACTTGGTGTCCGACCAGGGCCGCTGCAGATCCGGTGAATCCATCGTCCTGGCCAACGGATTGGACTAAGGCGGCCGTCGGTGAACGTCAGTCGGGTTCGCCGTACTCGTCGAACCAGTACGCCAACTTGCCGCGCCGGCTGACCGCACGGAGTCTCTGTTCGGCGGCCGCCCGCGTCTTCGTCGTGGTGACGATGAGCAGTTCGTCGCCGACCTCGATCCTGGTATCTGGCAGTGGGACGAAGGTGTGGCCGTGTCGAATGACCAGCGTGATCACGCTCGGGTCGGGCAGTCGAAGTTCGAGGACTGTCACGTTGTGCAGCCGAGAAGACGGCTGCACCGTCATCGTCAGCAGTTCGGCTTCGAGCACGTCGAGTGGCGCGGATTCGACCTGAATCTCGCGGGGTGAGTCGCGAGGTATCAGCCCCAACCCGTGCGCGATCGGGCGAAGACTCGGACCCTGTACGAGAGTGAAGACCACCACCAGGATGAACACGATGTTGAGCAGTCGATAGCTGTCGGGGACGCCCGCGACAATGGGGAAGGTCGCCAACACGATGGGGACCGCGCCTCGCAGACCAGCCCACGACAGGAAGACCTGCTCGCGCCACGGCACTCTGAACCCGGCCAGCGAGCCCACCACCGACAGCGGCCGGGCGACCAGCAGCAGTACCAGCCCGATGACGATCGCCGGCACCACCTCACCAGCCAACTCGCTCGGGTCCACCAGCAGTCCGAGGAGGACGAACAGGCCGATCTGCGCCAACCAGCCGAGCCCCTCGGCGAAGGACCTGGTGGCCGACCGGTGGGGCAGCCCGGAGTTCGCGAGCACCACCGCGGCCAGGTAGGCGGCGATGAACCCACTGGCGTGGGCGGAACCCGCCGCTGCGAACGCCACCATGCCCAACCCGAATGTCGCGATCGGGTAGAGGCCGGACGCGGGCAGGGCGATCCGGCGCAGGGCCATCGCGCCGAGAAATCCGAATCCCATTCCGATCGCGGAGCCGGCGAGCAACTCGTACACCATGTCGGCCACGGCATTTTCCGGTTCGAGCACGAACGGCAGCGCGCTGAACATGAGCACGAGAATGACCGCGGGAGCGTCGTTGAGCCCGGACTCGGCCTCCAGCAGGCCGGCAACCCGGCGTGGCAACGGCAGCACACGCAGGACTGAGAACACCGCGGCGGCGTCGGTGGAGGACACGATGGCTCCGAGTAGCAGCGCCAGTTGCCAGTCGATGCCAAGCAGCAGGTGCGCGCAAGCGGCGGTAATCGCCGTGCTGATGAGCACGCCGACGGTGGCCAGGACAGCGGCGGGTGCCAGCACTCTGCGTACATCGGCGAATCGGGTCGTCAATCCGCCCTCGACGAGGATCACGGCCAGCGCAGCCGTGCCGACATTACGGGCCAGTTCGGCGTTGTCGAACTCAAGGCCGAGCCCGTCTTCGCCGATGACGACACCGACCAGCAGGTACAGGAGCAGGCTCGGAAACCCCACCCGGGTCGCCACCCGGGTGCCGACAATGCTGGCGAGCAACACGAAGCCGCCGACAAGCAATGCCAGGTACAGCTCCTGCAAGCTCATGTCGTTTCCGTTCCTACCGGATCACGGCGGCCGTCGGCCTCCGCTCCCTGCCAGTAAAACAGTGCGACGGCCGCGCCGAGCGGCCTCGATGGGTCAAAATGGCTCGGTGGGGGCACGGAAGGTGCGGATCGGGATCGCCGGCGCAGGCAAGGTCGGCCGATCCGTCGCGCGCGAACTGCTCGACAACGGCCACAAGGTCTTGTTGATCGAGCGCGAACGGGATCACTACGAACCGCACACGGTTCCCGATGCGGATTGGTTGATTGCCGACGCCTGCGAGCTGTCGTCGATGGAGGAAGCCGGAGTGCAGACGTGCGACGTCCTGATCGCGGCCACTGGGGACGACAAGGTCAACCTCGTCACGGGCCTGCTGGCCAAGTCCGAATTCGGAGTGCCCAGGGTGGTCGCGAGAATCAACGAGGTCCGAAACGAGTGGCTGTTCACCCAGGCGTGGGGCATCGACGTGGCCGTCTCGGCGCCGGGTGCCATCGTCGCAGGAGTGGAGGGTGCCATCGACGTTGGCCACGTCGTGCGACTGATGGGGCTTCGAGAGGGACACGCCGACGTGGCGAAACTGACACTGCCCGAGGACAACCCACTCGTCGGACGTCGGGTGGATCAGTTGGGCCTACCGGCGAACACCGTGTTGGTCACGGTGGTTCGGGGCAGCACCGTCTTCGTTCCCCAGCCCGCGGACGTGCTGGAAGCCGGTGACGAGTTGTTGTTCATCGCCGATCACGCCGTGGCGAGTTCGATACGGGCTGCCGTTCACGCCGCCGCGCCCGTCCGGGATCCGCAGTAGGTCAAGCACGCTCGGCGTCCTGCGAGTCCGGCTGCCTGCCGCGCTTCGCCAGCGTGCCTGCGATCGAGGTGCCCGCGATGGTGACCAGGGCGCCGAGGATCAGCGCCGACGGCTCACCGGGTGCGAGCAGGTTCTGCTCGATGCCGAGGGTGGCCGCCGCGACGGGTACGCCGAGTTGTGCCGCCGCCAATGCGGCCAGGCCCAGCGGCTGACCGAGCAGCCTGCCCGAGCAGTGTGCCAGCACCGCTCCGACACCGAGGCCGACGCCGAGGGCGATGAACTCGGGGTGGTCGGCGAGCTCGCGTACCTGCAGTGAGGCGCCGAGCCACACGAAGAACAGCGGCCCGAAGAAGCCCTCGGTGATGCCGAACAGTTGCCTGGCGAGCCTGCGGGGTTCGCCGATCGCCGAGAGCACCAGGCCGAGAGCGAATCCCGCGAGCATGATCGACACGTGGGTGGCGACGGCGAGCGCCGCGAGCCCGAACAGGATGATCAGGCTGATCCGCAGCTCCAGCGCCTCCCTGCGATCTTCGGAGTAGTCGTGCAGACGCTTGCGCTGGCCGCGCCGATCGAAGTACCGAAGCACCACGTACAACACCGCAGCGCCGCCGACGATGGCCAACGCACCCAGAGCTGCGCGTGGCGCCCGGCCGGGGTCGATCACCAACGGCAGCAACACGATCGACGCGGCATCGGCGATGGCGATCTGCGCGGTGACCGACAGGACCTGCGGGCCACCGAGCCCGAGCGAGTCGATCACCGGAAGTGCCAGCGCGGCCGACGACGACGCCATCAGGACGGCGTAGAGCGCCGCGTGACCCGTGTCGAAGATCCCGGCCAACGCGACGCCGAGCACGGCCGCCACCGCGCCGACGAGGACGGCGCGCAGCAGTGCCTTCGGCAGCGCGTCGCGCAACGTGGAGTCGCGCACCGGAACGTGCGTGCCAACGACGAACATCACCAACGCGAAGCCGACGTTCGCCAGCAGCGTGAACGTCGGATCGGACGCATCGACGATTCCGAATCCGGTCCTGCCGACCACGATCCCGGCGACGAGCTCACCGACGACGACCGGGATGCCGAGCCGCGGCGCAGCCGCCAGCAGCGGCCCGGCCATGCCGATGACGGCCAACAGCGCCAGCGTGTCGAATCCGAATCCCGACATTTCAGCGCGTCATCGCGGCTGCCACGACACCAGTCGGCACGGGATCGGGGTGTTCTCGTCGGTGAGGTAGCTGGCGCACACCCTGTGGTAACCGTCGGCGATCTGCAACGGGGTAGCCGTCTGGAAGTCACCGCGTACCAAGAGGATCGGTGACATCTTCTTCCCCGCGCCGATCTTGGCTAGGTCACCTTTGACGCGTACGTTTGCCTCCGTCAACAACGCCAGCTGGGCAGCGCGCAGGATGTCCTTCGCCTTACGGAAGGTCGGGGACGCACCCTTGAGCGCATCGACCGTGCCGGCGACGGTGTCGGGTTCCGCGACCATGCTGAGGTAGTCGGCCGCCGCGTCATAGTCGTGCGCCTCGGGATCGTCGAGCCACTTGACAGTCATCCGGTCACGATAGTCGCCGCTGTCGGCGGCTTCATCGAAACATCGTTGCTTGAAGATGAAGCGGCTCCGCGAGCTTCTACCGGGTCCTATGAGTGCACGTCGGCTCGTCGCCCGGGGAAGTCCATCCGGCTGGCTGGCCCACAATCCCAACCGGTGAGGGGTCGAGGCGCTCCACTGTCCACGGGCCGAAGCGCTCCCGGCGAATGGGCTCCGTCCAACCCGCCGAGGACGTCACCTCTCCCGAGCAGGCACGCAACCAGGACTTCCTCGTGGCTCCAGGATTCGGCCGAGCCCGCTGCGCGAGCCGTTCCACCGAATCGCGGAGGTTGGTGGCAGTCATGTGTCGTCCGATCGATTGGCATGATCGGCCGGTCCCAGTTTGACAAGCCGCCGCGCAAGAGATCACCAGAGAAAGCGATTGACCTGGTCTTCGACGTCGTCGTTCGGGGGCAGCCCGGCCAGCCGGTACGCCGGCGGGTGCTCGGTGCCGCATTCGCCGCAGATGCGCAGATTCTGATTGTGATTGAAGTCGCGGACGGCCTCTCTCTCCGCGGCCACAACTTGGTCCCAGGCGACCTTCGGGTTCTGCCCGCACGTCACCGTCACCGCATGCACGAGGCTCGTGCAGTTCGGGCAGTACCAGGCGATCTTGTCCTGCTCCCCGGGCCGACGTTCGCGCTCGAGGACGACCAGGTTCATGAAGTCCTGCGGCGTTGCGCCGATGGACCAGACGTAGATCTCGTCGGCCGGATTCACATGCCAGTATCCGTAGCCGCGCGGTACATGATGTGGCGTACCAGCCGGGGTTATGTACAGCCCAGGCTTGGACCGGTCGATCGCCCACGGCTTGAATCCCTCGGCGCCCAACTCGACGGGACCGCTGCCGCCGTCCTCCCAGAAGAACATCGGCAACCTCTGAATCGCGATCATATGGCCTGCTGTCCAACGGAATCCGGTACCCGTGAACGTCTCGACCTCGGCGAGATCGCTTAGGTCGACCGCCGTGTACATAACGCTGGCGAAATCGGCGAGTTCGTCGGTCATCTTGCCGCCTTCCCGCGACCTGGGCAAGCGAATCCCCTACGTCGCTGACTTCATGGCCTCCATCTACGCTCTAATATTACCATGGTTCCTATTACTGGAGCGATCAAACTATCTACGCTCCCCAGGCGGGAAAATAGATCCAGCGCATTGGTTCTGGTGTGCACGCGCTGTCGTTGACACCCGCAAGCTCCGCGGTCGCAGCGAGGCTCGCCACGAGTTGTGCGCGCGAGCCGGGCGGGCAGTCGCTGCCGAACATGACGGCGCCTCGACCGGCCACCCTCAAGACGGCCGCCCTCTTATACCTTGTCGAAGTGCCATCCATCTCGCGTCAGATGGCGTACTTGGGTCTCCGAAGACTATGGAGTGCAAGGGCATCCGTTCGTTTCGGTGACACCAAACCGTACTAATACTAATAGTATTCCAATAACTTGATCAATCAAAGTATTCGCCGTACGCTCGCCCTATGGCACAGACACGGGAGCCAACGGTGGACCGCGCGGTGAGCTTGTCGATACAGGGCGATATCGGCATCGCGACGTTGCATCGCGCCGCTGGATGGATCGCCTCGCAGGTGCTCGCGCACACCGGTCCTCGCACCAAGAT